>ENA-OPRW01000374-OPRW01000374.1-human-gut-metagenome-genome-assembly--contig:-NODE-374-length-47979-cov-13.389638_pt1 | contig 47979 bp, 48 predicted proteins | sample MGYA00241898_ERZ501890 | MGnify/ENA primary metagenome ERZ501890 (study PRJEB25962, sample SAMEA2042216) | human gut metagenome | biome: human gut; feature: human-associated habitat; material: faeces... | reverse complement strand
AGAACATTCTTTCAGATGAGTGGATTTATGCTGATGGTCGAAACTGTCCGATTCTTGGTGGAGAGGCTACATTCTCGTTTAGCGATGCCTATAAGTACCTTGAAAGAGGAATGCGCGTTGCAAGAAAAGGTTGGAATGGAAAAGGAATCTACCTTGAAATGCAGTTCCCTGATGCACACAGCAAAATGACACAGCCATATGTATTCATTGTGACAACAGGACTCAAGACAGACAATAAGAACGCACCAAAAGGAATCGTACCTTGGACACCTTCGCAAACAGATATGGCTGCAAAAGACTGGGTGTTCGCAGAGTAGAAAGGCGGTGATCCGTTTATCTCCCAACTATGGGTTAAATAGTATTTTAAGGCATCCGCAAGGGTGTCTTTTTGTCGTACAAAGAAAGGATGTATTTATTATGAAGAAATTAGTAAGTGCTTTAATTGTAACCATGATGATTGCAGGTTCTACTATCCCAGCATATGCCTGTACACCACCGTTAAATCCGCCGTCTGTTAAAATCCCAGATATTAATTTTCAACCTGATGGTGCTTTAGAAGATGCTATTAGTAACGCAGTGAAAAATTGGTTCAAGAGGTGTATTCTTGAAAAACCAACAGTAAATTATGCTACTTATTTCAAAAGTACATCAAGATATTTTAACTATGCAGTTTTTTCAGCAAATTGGAACAAAGTAGAAAATGCAACGTCTTATAAGGTAAGAATCACAAAGACTGACGGAACGTGGAAAGAATTTGATACAACATATACATCATTTTATGCAACGAATTATACAGATGAATTTTTTGCTGATGGTATGGATGATGCAACCGTAATGGTGAGAGCATACGGTGAAGATGAAACATTTAGTTTGTGGTCCGAAACAACCACTATTACTAGATTTTAGTTTTGAAAAAAAATATGTCCGAAAAAGGCTTATGACGTTTAAACTGCTGCTGAAATGACCCCTGCAACATGGGATATAAACTGTTGACCGTTCCCGGTGACACCGGATATAAAAACGTGACGGAGAAAGGAAGAAGAACATGGAATTTTTAAAAGCATTTTTTGGTGATAAGGCTATCACTTATGATGAACTGGTACAGGCAATCAATGCCTATAACGATGATGAAAAGAACAAAGAGAAGCTGATCAAGATGGTCAACCTTACTGATGGTGGTTATGTGTCTAAGGACAAATACACCAATCTCGAAACTGACCTTTCCGGCAAGACTACAGAACTGACTAAGGCTAATAACCTGATTGAAGAACTAAAAAAGTCAGCCGGAAAAGATGAAGCTACACAGCAGAAGATTACAGCATACGAAACAGAGATTGCAGACCTTAAGAAAGAGAATGCAGAACTGAAAACAGAAAATGCATTGAAATTTGCGTTGGTTGCAGCAGGTGCGGTTGATGTTGATTATCTTGTATTCAAGGCAAAGGAAAAAGGTGAAATCAAACTTGGTGATGATGGGAAAATCAAAGGTGAAGATGATCTGATTTCAGGTCTTAAAACACAGCATCCTACCATGTTTGAAGCATCCAATGGTAATCAGCAGCAGAGTGGTAGCAGAAAGATTTTGGAAAATAACCTGCCGGGTGGGGATAAAGACAAGACAGTTACCAAAGAACAGTTCCTTAAGATGGGTTACAACGAAAGAATGAAACTTAAACAGGAAAACCCGGAATTATTCAAACAGTTAAATGTACATTAAGAAAGGTTAAAAAGGTGAATTAAATGCCAAGAACGGGTAATTTTGGTGGATTTGAATTTGACGAGGAAGTATTCGCAGGAATGATGCAGGAAGCAGATTATTGGACTACACCAATCCTTGCATCCGGTATTGTTCAGCAGGATAGTTCTATTATGGACTTAATCGGTGAGCATGGAAACGTGGCAACAATCCCAATCTATAAGCCGATTGACGCAAATGAAAGCGGTATGGAAGCACTGAACAACGATGGTGAAACAAACAACACACCTGTTGAAATCAGCGGTGACAAACAGACTTGTATGCTTATTCAGAGAATGAAAGCATTCAAGGCTAAAGACTTCACAAAGGAATTAACTGGTGCTGACCCTATGACACTGATCAGAAATAAGATTGCAGGCTATTATGGACAGGTTTGGGAAAAAGAACTGATGAACATTGCACAGGCAGTATTGGCAGTTGCAGCACTTAGTGATCATGTACTTGATCTTACTAAAGGTACTAAGACAAACATTGAAGCAGGTACAATTTATGACGCAGAACAGGCAGCACTTGGTGATATGGCAGGTGGTCTTGGTCTGATGGTTATGCATTCCATGATCTTCAAAGAGTACAAGAAGATGGAAATGGTTGATTATGACAAGTATGTTGTCAACGGTGTGATTCAGAAAGAAATTACACTGCCAACTATCGCAGGTAAACACGTACTTGTAACTGATAGATTTACAGCTACAGGAGTAGGTGCAGATGCGGTTTACAGCACATATCTGTTTGGCGAAGGTGCATTTTTATCTTGTGATAAGAACAATTATGAAAATCAGTATACAACCAACTATGACCCGGAAGCATCCGCAGGTATTGACAAGTTCTATACCAAGCAGGGTAAGGTGCTGCATCCGAATGGTCTTTCTTTAGCAGTTGATCAGATTGCAAAAGAATCACCGACTTATGCAGAGCTTGGTAAGTCTGCAAACTACAGCCTTAAGTTCAATACAAAGAACGTTAAGATGGGTCTTATCAAGTCCAAGGTTGGTACAGCAGTTGTCTAAGAAAGGGTGATCTGATGATATTAGCAGTTGATGAAGTAATGAAATTACCTGAATTTGCTGTGCAAAGTGAAAAGGTGATTGAAGAAAAACTGAACGCTGCTGAATTTATGATCAGAGCATACACTAATAACAATTTTCAGAATCGGTTTGTTCGATTTACTGCCGATAGTTCGGGTAACAGACTGCTTGGAACGTCAGATTTTTTGAAAGTAGGTGATACAGTTCAGATTTCACAGTCAATGGTGAATGATGGACTGTATACCGTTACTGAAATTGGTGATGATTTCATCAGAGTTAATCAGGAATTGTACAAAAGTACAAACCTGATCACTAAAGTGGAATATCCGGCTGATGTTCGTGCGGGTGTACTTGAATTACTCAAGTGGGACGTTAAGAACAGACCGAAAACCGGGGTCAAATCTGAAACGCTGTCAAGATACAGTGTGACTTACTTTGATCAGGACGCTAACAATCAGGTTATGGGCTATCCTGTTGCCCTACTTGGATTCTTAAAGCCTTATATAAAGGCTAGATTCTGATTATATGAGTGTTGGCGGTAACATTCAAGCATTGTTACAGGTAAAAAAGAACGGTGCTAAAAATGCCATAGGTGAGCGTGTAAACACATGGGTTGATTGTACATCAATCTTAGGTTGGTTGGACTTATCAACAGGTGATTCAAAGCATACAACTTTTTATGCCAAGGTTCAGGAAAGTACACACATTTTCTTGTGTGACTTTACCAACCTCAAGAATCTGTCAACTGATTGGGTTTGGAATCCATTCGGTTTTCTGACAGGTGTGATCGGTAAGACGGATGAACAGGAAACCGTTGATGTGACAAGTGACAATGCAAGAATGGTTGTAAACGGTGAAGTGTATGAAATCCTTCTGATTGATGACCCTATGAATATGCACGATCATTTAGAAATCTATTTAAGATTTATAGGGGGTCAGTAGTAGTATGTCAGTTGAATTTACAGATAACACAGCGAAAATTAAAGCTGCATTATCGGAAGGGGTTATTGGATTCCTTCACGAAGCAGGTGGTGAAATACAGGCACAGACCCAAAGGAATAGCCGGGTTGATACCGGACAAACAAAGGGGTCTTACAAATATATGGTTGATGAAGGAAAAGATGAATCAACTGTTGCTGTAGGTTCAGACCTTGAAAATGCGATTTGGGAAGAATTTGGTACTGGTGAGTATGCACTACACGGTGGTGGAAGAAAAGGCGGTTGGGTTTATAAGAGTAAGAAAGACGGTAAATTTTACCATACTTACGGAAAAACACCACGACAACCACTCACGAAAGCATTTCAGAGTGTAGCCCCAAAGATAAAGAAGCAGCTTGTAAATGTCATTAAACAGAATTTAGGGGGTTAATTATGGTTGATATGCTTGGTTTTATTTCTGATCAGCTTGATCAACTTGGTATTCCCTATGAATTTGGTGAATGGACAGGTGAAATCAGCTATCCTTACTTTGTTGGTTCGTTCAATGAAACTGAACACCGATTAGAGGACGGATATACAGGCGGTGTGTTCACACTTGATGGTTGGTCAAGGGGGTCAAAGTTACCGCTTGCAGAAATAAACGATAAAATAAAAACAGTATTTGAAGATTTAAGGGCAGTTCAGGAAGGGACTGCTTTTTTTATTACCTATTGGAACGGTTTGATGATTCCAACAGGTGAAGAAGATCTTTTTAGAATTACGATAACACTTAACACACATGAGTGGAAAGGGGCTTAAAAGAATGGGCTTAAAAAAACATGGTATTACATCTGAAACCATCAAGAACATGATCTTGGGTGCAGGTGTCATTTACAAAAATCTTAAGTATGAGAAATCAAGCAACGGTTGGACAGGTACTCCCCTTGGTGCAACTTCCGGTGGTCTTAAGTTCAACTATGAGGCACAGTGGCTTGATGTTGAGGTGGACGGTGCAACGGTGCTGATCAAAGGTGTCAGCAAACAGAAGGTTGGTGAATCTGCCACACTTGAAGGTCAGATGACAGAACTTACAGAAGATATTCTTGTAAGTGCATTACACCTTGTAAAATCCACTTCCGAAGATACAACCTATGTCAAATATGTATCTAAGGAAAACATCACAGAAGCAGATTATCTTGAAAATGTTGCATATGTTGGAACACTTTCAAGCGGTAAAAATGTAATCATTATTTTACCGAATGCACTTTGCACCGAAGCGTTTGAGCTTGAGACCAAAAACGCAACACAGACTACTTTTGCGGTCAAGTTTGAATGCACGGCTGACCTTGAAAACGACAGCTTAAACAAGTTGGATATTGCTATTTACTATCCAAACGCTGTTGTGTAGGGGGGTGTGAATTATGCGAGTTGTAGTAGTAAGAGAATATACAGACAAGTACACAGGTGAAGGTCATGTGATCGGTGAAAAACTGGATATGACAGAAGAAAGATTTGCAGAAATTCAGGATAAAGGGATGTTCGTGGTTGATATTTCTGATGAAGTGGTGCAGCAGGAAACACCTGCTGCACCTGCTGAACAGGTAGAAAATCAGGAACAGGAAACAGCAAGTAAACAGACTGAACCTGTTGAACATGAAGAAACATCTGCACCAAAACAGGATAAACCTGCAAAAGGTGGCAGAAGAAACAGAGCGAAAAAAGAAAGTGAGGATAAATAATCATGACAGACTTCAGATTTAAGGATCTAGTAGTTGATAACGTATTTGACTTTTGTGAAATTCTTGCAGTTATCGGAGTAGAACAGGTTATTGATGCGTTTGATAAAGACGAGATTCAGCAATTGAGAAAATCCGGTACGGATATGAAAGAAGTTGGTATTGTCATTGCTATGAAGGTGTGTGGCATTCTGATCAAGAACATTTCAAAGGCAAGAAATGAAATCTGTAAGTTTTTTGCTAACTGTATGGAGTGGGACAACGGTACAGCGGTTACTGCTGATGATGTGAAGAAATTCAAGCTGAAACAGTTTGTTGTCATGGTGAAAGATTTTGCTAAGAAAGATGATCTTATGGATTTTTTCGAGGGTGTTGCCGAATTAGTGGGTACGGAACAGAACGATTCGATGAGTGCTGCAACCGTAGATATGGTAACCCCTACAGCTATTTAGATAAAGCAATCAGCCGGGGGAAATTAGACGCTACTGTTAGAACAGTCCTGAAACAGGACAATGAAGATAAACAGTGGGACTTATACTGTGCAATCACAGCAAACCCACTTGCTGATGATGTTGGAAATTTTGAAGAATTTAAACAGCGGTTTATGAGTACAGCACCGAAAGGAGAAAAGACTGAACAAACTGAACCAACAATGAACAATGCACAGATTAAGTTACAGGTGGAAAAAGCAAATAAAATTCTGAATGGATTCGTGCCACCATTGAAAGGAGGGGACTAATCGTTGGATATTTTCTCGTTGGTCGGAAAAATAACGATCAATTACGCTGATGCTGTGAACAACATTGAAAAGGTTTCAAAGTCTGCAAAGGGTACTGCTGAAACACTGGAAGATGTTGACAAAAAGGCAGGTGGTGCAGGCAATTCAGTAGAAGATGCCGGACAAGCTGCCAAAAATGCAGACAGTGGATTTACAACATGGAAAGCCACGCTTGCGAATTTAGTATCTACAGCAATCACAAAAGTAATTTCAGGATGTACACAGTTAGCTGCAAAAATGGCAGATGTGACAAAATCAGCGGTTGGTCACTATGCTGAATACGAACAGTTAGTTGGTGGTGTTGAAACACTATTCAAAGACAGTTCCGGTAAACTGATCGGATATGCTGAAAAGGCATATAAGACAGCCGGGATGAGTTCAAATCAGTACATGGACACAGCAACGTCATTTGCTGCTTCACTGATTCAAGGTCTTGGCGGTGATACTGCAAAAGCGGTTGAACTGACCAACCTTGCTATCACTGATATGTCAGATAATGCTAACAAGATGGGTACTGACATAGGTTCTATACAGGACGCTTATCAGGGTTTTGCAAAGCAAAATTACACGATGTTGGATAATCTGAAACTTGGTTATGGTGGTACACAGTCTGAAATGATCAGATTGATAAATGATTCAGGTGTACTTGGTGAAAAGATTGAAAGTTTGGATAACGTAACGTTTGACCAAATGATTGAAGCTATTCACAAGATTCAGGATAACTTAGGTATAACCGGAACAACAGCAGCTGAAGCGGGTACTACAATATCAGGTTCGTGGAGGTCAGTACAGGCATTGTTTGAAAATATCCTTACAAAAGTAGGTTCAAAACTTGCACCTACTGTTATGGGATTTTTACAGCAGCTGTCAAACTGGATGGAAACTGTTGATTGGGATGCGTTTGCAACGTCTGTCGGTGATGCCCTGCAAAGGGTATTTGACTGGATTCAAAAAATTGATTTTACAACGTTCTTTGAAAAAGGAATGGACGGTGTTGCAGAATTTATAGAAGGTCTTGGAGATTTTGCAACCAAAGCAATAGAAGTGATTGGTAATATACAGAGTTTCATTGATATTCTCATTACATTGTCACCGATTATTTTAGGAGTTGTCACAACTCTTGGTTCACTGGCGGTTGCTTTTAAGATTAGAGAGATCATTGACAGTGTGAAAACTGCAATGACCGGGTTATTTGCTGCAATGTCAGCTAATCCAATCGTTGCGGTGATTGCTATAATTGCAGGTCTTGTTGTGGCACTGGTAACCCTTTGGAATACAAACGAAGATTTTCGTAATGCAGTGACAGCTATATGGGATTCAATCAAAAGTGTATGGGAATCAGTAAAAGAAGCTTTTTCAAATTTAGCTGAATCCATTGGTGAAAAAATTGAATCAATTAAGAATTTTTTTGGAAACTTGAAAGACGCTGCATCAGAGAAGTTTTCGGCAATGAAAGAAGTTGTTTCAGAGAAGTTTTCACAGATCAAGGGAACGATGGGTACTATAATGCAGGCCGCAAAAGATACGGTGTCTGAAAAACTACAAAACATGAAAACTGCATATGCTGAACATGGCGGTGGAATCAATGGAATTGCAGCAGCAGCAATGGAAGGTGTAAAAGGGTATTACTCAGCCGGGTACACATTCATTGACAATTTGACCGGCGGTAAACTTTCAGCAGTAGCCGATAAGTTCAAGTCAAAAATGTCAGAAGCAAAACAGGCAGTTTTGAACAAGATATCAGAGATTAAAAATTCATTTTCAAGTGGTCTTGGTAATGCCTATTCGACAGTTACCAATATACTTGGAAATATTAAGAATAAGTTCAGCAGTATCCTTGAAGGTGCAAAGAACATTGTAAGTAACGCTATAAACAGAATTAAAAGTTTCTTCAATTTTTCGTGGTCATTGCCAAAACTCAAATTACCACATATTTCAATCAGTGGTTCTTTCAGCCTGACACCACCAAGTGTACCGCACTTTGGTATTGACTGGTATAAGAAAGCAATGGACGATGGTATGATTATGAATCAGCCTACTATTTTCGGTTATAATGCCAAGTCAAATCAGTTCTTGGCAGGTGGTGAAGCCGGAAGTGAAACGGTTGTCGGAACACAAAGCCTTATGGATATGATCAACTCCGCAGTTCAGGATTCAGATAATGATTTAGAATCAGCGGAAGTATTAAAGATGATATATGCATGGATGAAGAACGGTGGATTAAGAGAACTTATGATTGATGTATTAACAAATTATGTTGAATTTGATGTAGAGGGGCGTGAAGTTGCGAGGTTGGTGAGAAAATATGCTTAATAAAGCCACTTACACAAACCACCTGAACCAGACTATAGAGTTTGGTTCAGGTGGAATTTTCTTAAATGACAGCGAGTTCTATGATTATGAGTGGTTATATGATAGTGACTATGATGAAATTACAAATTTTCATAAGGGCGTTACAAAGAAAAATGCCACAATTATTATTGCGGCAAACGAAGAAGAAGGTTTGAACATAAGAAACCGTATATATGAGGTCTTTGAGCGTGATATTCTCGCAGAAACACCGGGGAAACTGGAAATAAACGGATATTATACATCCTGTTATTTCAATGCGTCCAAGAAATCTAACTATTATTATTGCAATGGATATATGGTTCTTACGGTGAATATTATTTCTGATTCGTCGGACTGGATTACAGAAAAAGAATTCATGTTTTTGAAGAATGATGCAACACAGGATGACAAGAAAAAAGAGTACGAATATTCTTATCCATATACCTATTCTTCTTATGTGCAGAGCAGCAGCGTTGTTAATCCGTTTTTTGTGGAAAGCGATTTTCGATTAAGAATTTACGGTGATGTGACAAACCCTTCTATTACAATCGGCAGTCATGTGTATCAAATAAATACATCAATAGAGAAAGGGCAGAGAGTTGAAATTGATTCCAATAAAAGGACAATTAAACTGATAAAACAGAATGGAAGCATAGAAAATCGTTTTTGGGAAGCAGATAAAAAATCATATATTTTTGAAAAAATTCCTACAGGTGAAAATGCCGTGCAATATGACGGTACTTTTGGATTTGATTTAATACTTTTGGATAGAAGGAGTGAACCGGGATGGTAATATATACAGATTCAAGCGGATTACCGCAAGGTGAGCTACATAAGTATTCAATAGATTTGGATATTGGAAAAGATAATGATTTTCAGATCGGTATGAATTTAAAGAATCATTGCATGTCTCACGGCAGTATATGGTATGTAGAAAATACAGAATACGGTGGTATTGTCGATGATGTGAAAATAGATACCAAGAAGAACAAGGTCTATTATTCTGGTCGTGCTTTCAGGGGGATACTCGAAAAGAAAATCATTGAGCCTGAGAGTGGTCAGGACTATTATATAGTATCCGGTGATGCGAATAGAATACTGGAACAACTTATAGAAAAGGTCGGATTATCTGACCTTTTTATTGTGCCTGCAGATGATGCAGGTATAAAAATATCAAGTAACCAATTTGAACGGTATACAGACATGTATGCGGGTATCAAAAAGATGTTATCAAATGTCGATGCCAAGCTTGTGTGTACGGTTACTAGAGATGCGAAAGTACAAATTAGTGCTACCAAAATAGAGGATCTATCCGAAAAATATGAATACTCTGATGATTATGGTATGCAAGTTATTTTCGAGCAGAATCGAGGTGGTGTAAATCATCTGATCTGTCTCGGCGGTGGAGAGCTTGCGGAACGTACCGTGATACATCTATACGCAGATAGTTCTGGTAACATAGTTGATGCCCCATATTATAAAGGAGTATCTGAAATAACAGAAATTTATGAATATGGAAATATAGAATCCGATGAAGAACTCAGAAAACAAGGTATTCAAAAACTGAATGAATTGAAAAATAGCGATTCTCTTACAGCGCAATTTGACAGACTAGATGTTGACATAGGAGATATTGTCGGTGGAAAAAACAGACAGACAGGCGTGGCGATGAAGGAAATCATAAATAGTGAAATTGTAAAAATTGAAAACGATAGATATACAGTAACGTATAAGGTTGGTGATTAAGATGGCAATTAATTTGAATACAGGAAACGGTATTGAGGTTTCGGCTGCAGCTGATGGATCGTTATACAGAGATATATTCGGCAGCGATTTTTACGTGCTTGAAGCAGGGAATCAATTTAAAGCGGAAATTGTATCAAGTACATCGATAAGAATAGCAGATGGCGATGCATTACTACAGGGGAGACACGTCTGGACAAAAGTGAATGACAGTACAACTTTAAATTTTGAACCAGCAGGACAAGGGAAAAAGCGTACCGATCACGTATTTATAAAATATACAAATGATTCTGGTGTGGAAAAAGTAGAATTTGAAATTATAAAAGGGAAGACGGTAGCTCTTGGCGAAAATTACAACGACGAAATTCGGTGGACAAATGACTCTATATACTATGGTGGAAAACAATATAAAGGACATCTGTTATTTGTGCACATAAATGGACTAAGTATAGAAGAAGTCATACGGGGTACATCTATTCAACCAAGTATAGATACGATATTGGATAGAATAAAAAACGTAGAAAAAAGCCTGAATAATTTGAATGCAAAAATGAATTTTCGATGCGTAACAAAATGTGGAACTATTGTCGTCAAAATTCCAACAAACTCAAACAGTGTAGAGGTTTTTTCGGATTCTGATATAAATAATCTTCTTGGAATTACGGGTGCTTCTAATGCAAATACAGCAGTAAGTTTTGCAAACGGTGACGGTCAGATGACACTGCATCTTGATGGAGCTACATATCTGAATGGATCATGGTATGCGACTTTTAACGGACTTACAACGGAAGAAACCATGTGTCGTGTGAATTACATTATTGCTTACGGTGGGACATCCAGTGCTGGTGGAACAGTTGTTACACAGTCAAAAACAATCTCACCTAGTGTGAATGAACAGGTAATAAGACCGGATGACGGATATGATGCATTATCCGAAGTGATTGTAAAAGAGATCCCGTATAAAGAAAGCACACAATCGGGTGCGACAACTGTACAGATCGGTTAGGAGGTGAGAATGTGGGAGTTAACAAAGTGAATTATGGCGCAAAGACGGTCATCGACCTGTCCAAAGACACCGTAACTGCAAGCAAATTACTGAAAGGTGTTACAGCGCACGATAAGAACGGCGATCAGATTACAGGCACTTATGAAGCGGGCACTTCTGGCGGTGGCACCGACACATCCGATGCAACGGCTGTAGCAAGCAATATCTTAGAAGAAAAGACTGCCTATATAGCGTCTGGAAAAGTAACTGGTACTATGCAAAACCGTGGAGCGACGGCTGGTACAATCTCCAAGAAGACAGGAGCATATATCATCCCGGAAGGCTACCATAACGGTGATGGATCCGTAACAATTGCAGAAGCCGAAAGAGAAAAAATTGTGCCTGAAAATATTAAAAATGGAATAACATTGCTTGGTGTATCTGGAACGTATACTGGCGATGGAACAGGTGGCACAGAGGTAGATAAAACTGGAAAAGGCGAATATGTCTGGGCAAAGTACACGGAATTGATTGGATGGGTAAAAACATCTGAAGATGTTGGAAAAGATAGACCATCCGGATATTCCACAACGGAATACACGGGAGCAACAATTACAGAAGACGGATATTATAAATTAGATAATAGCATTGGAATAAATAAATATTATCTTCCGACAGGGGCAACAAACGGAAAAACAAAGAGCGTGTTGTACAGGCCGTATGGATACAGAACAGATTATTACGTATTAACATTATCCGACGAAAAGGGGGCAACTGGTAAGAAAGGGACAGATCTACTTGGTTACATATCCAGTGATTCTTCCGACTCCTATCCGAATGCTGGTGTACAGGATGGCGTGTATTACCTTGCAGTATCTGCGCCGGACGTTAATGCGATTGCGAGTAAGATGTTAGAGAACACCGTGGCTTGCGGTCCCGATGGAAAAGTAACGGGAACGATTAAGAGATTGACAGCACAGACCATAACACCGGGAACGGAAGACCAGAACATAGACGCTGGTGTATATCTGTCTGGGAAGCAGACTATTAAAGGTGATGCAAATCTATTAGCTGAAAACATTAAAGAGGGTGTAGAACTTTTTGGAATCACAGGAACATATACAGGAGGTGATACAGTGAATCCGTATAAAGGAAAAACGATTGTTGCATTTGGTGACAGTATCATAGCTGGATGGGGATGGAAAGAAGGAACGGGCATTATACAGCCGTTGAAAGAAAGATATTCCGATGCCACTTGGATTAACAAGGCAGAATCTGGCGCAAATTTTGCGGTTACATCCAGTCCAGAACACACACCAATCGTTACACAAATCAGGAACTACACTGGCGTAGCTGATGCAATCATTTTTGACGGTGGAGTTAATGACATTAATAATAGCGTTCCAATCGGCTCAATTGAATCTGGATACGATGCTTCGTATAATACGGGGACGTTCTGCGGAGCATTAGAAAGTGCATTGCAGTATATCATGGATATATATCCTCTAGCTGTCAAACTATATATTATTCCGCACAACTTTTCGAAAGATAACTCATATGTGGATAGTATCTATTCAAAAGCGATTGAGATCTGTGAAAAATGGAATATGCCTTATCTTGATATGAGAAAATGCGCTCAGAATGACATCCAAGAATAAGAGCAAATATACGAAAAATGCTAACAGTGGCGTTGGCGATGGAGTGCATCCAGTAGAATCCTGGTATCGCACATTCTACAGTCCTGTTATTGACCAGAAACTAAGAAATCTTGGAATAGGATATGCTACAGCGTCTGTCGCACCGACCGTTATAGCGGTTACAAGTGTGTCTCTTAGTAATAATACATTAAGTATCAAAAAAGGAGAAAGTGCAATACTGACAGCAACAGTAAATCCATCAAATGCAACGAATCAATCGGTTAAGTGGAGTAAAAGTAACTCAAACGTAACTGTCAGCAATGGGGAAGTTACCGGAAAAGCTGTCGGTACATCTGTAGTTACAGTAACAACGGATGATGGTGGATACACAGCTCAGTGTACAGTTAATGTTGCTGAGAATACAGTTGATCCGAGCGAAAGTCACACAGAACTGGAATCGCTTAGTGTTGATGGTAATTGTTACTTCGACACAGAGATTTTGCCGGATCAGAATACGAACACAGAGGCAAAACTGTATATCAAATCTGGGACAACGTACATATGTGGCGCAAGGGATGACAACTACAAGTACGGTTACACAATAACAGACAACTTCTACGCTATTAGGGGTACAGTGTCAAGTGCTGCTAAAAATACAGCATTCTGGGAAGACAACTGGGTCATTAAGCAGAATGGAGCAACTGCTACATTTGGAAACAATTCTGTAACTCTGGATAATGCTGGTGATTTTGCATTGACGAGCCCGTTCTATATTGGATGTATGAGCAAAAATGGTGAAGCTGCCGGAGCTGGACTGAAAGGAAAAGTCTATTATACAAAAATCTATTCCGGAAGTAATCTTATAGCAGATATGATCCCAGTCAAGAAATCTGATGGAACACTTTGCTTGTATGATAAGGTCAGAAAGAAATATATCTATAAGTCCGGAAACGGAACTGTAACAGAGTAGTTTGAAGGAGGATAAAACAATGTTTAGAAAAATGAAAAGAACAATAGCTATGACTTGTGTGATTGCAATGGCGGGTTTTAATGCTGTACCAGTATTTGCCTGTACACCACCGTTAAATCCGCCGTCTGTTAAAATCCCATATATTAATTTTCAACCGGGTGGTGCTTTAGAAGATGCTATTGATAATGCTGTAAAAAACTGGCTTAAAAAATGCGTCCTCGATACTCCGACAGTGGAGTATGCATCGTATTACAAGAGTGCATTAAGATATTGGTCTTATGGGATTTTGAACGTAAAGTGGGATCCGATTGAGGGTGCAACAAGCTATGAGGTCTGCATCACCAAAGAAGACGGGGCAGAAAAAGCCTTTACGACAACTTATAATTCACTTTTTGTGTCGGATAGATTCGATGATTTTGTGGCAAACGGGATGGATGGAGCAACCGTTAAAGTGAAAGCATATGGAGATGGGGATAAGTTTAGCTTGTGGTCAGATGAATATGTAATTACAAATAATGGTCCATTTTATTAAAAGGAAAGGTGAAGAATAATGGCAAATATACAGCCATACATTGATCAGATTGCCAATGCTGTATATGGTGAAGAAATAAGATCATCAATTATCAATGCACTAAATAAAGTCAATGATGATAATAATAGTTATCAGGACATCAAGAATCAGATTGTTGCTTCCAAGGATGGTGTCAATAAAGCTGTTGCAGAATTTGATGCAAAGGTTGCTTCAGCACAGGATGCAATCAAAGCACTTATTGATGCAACATAAAAACGAAAAAGAAAGAAGGTAAGAAAGCAGCATGATTGATTATGGAAAACAGAAAAGCACTGTCAGACCGGAAGAACTGGAACTGACGGAAACAAAAGTATTTGTCAGTTCCAATATCACGGAAGTGAATGAAGATGAAACTGACGAACAGCCGGGATTTACTGGATATGAATTTGACCTTGATTGTGGCGAATTAGCAGAATAATAACATACACGAACAAATTATCAAAGACACAGAAACAACCGCTATATGACGATTATATAACGTCAGAAGTGGTTGTTTCTGCGTACAGAAAGGACAACAGACCATTGGAACAGTTTATTTATTCAACATACACGATTGTGTTACCAATCATTGTCACCGCCTTTATGGGGTACGTGATTTGGTTACTGAAAAATCAGAAAAAAGATCGTGATGCAAATTCAGAAGGAACAAAGATGTTGTTGATGATCAAGCTGATTGAATATCACGATAAGTACATGACGATTGGAGATATTCCATCTCATGCATATAGCAATTTCCAAAAGATGTATCAATGCTATATGAACATGGGGGATGGGAATCCGTCTATCGAAAAAATGATGCACGAAATCGAAGAATTACATATAAAAAAAGAAAGGTGATTAATGATGGAACAGATTTTAAATTATGTGAAACCAGAACTTGTAGTAGTAGCGATTGTACTCTACTTTGTCGGAATGGGACTGAAACAGTCACAGACGGTAGCAGACAAATACATTCCTATCATTCTTGGAGTGATTGGGATTGTAATCTGCGGAATCTATGTGATTGCTACATGCAGTCTGTCTGGCGTACAGAATGTAGCAATGGCAGTATTTACGGCAATTGTACAGGGAATTCTTGTGGCTGGACTGAGTACATACGTTAACCAGATAATCAAACAGGTAAATAAAGAAGAGTAACAGAGGGCGAATAATCGTCCTCTTATTGTTTGTGTGCGACATCGCACAGGAAGGAGCAAAATATGGCACATTTATTTTTAATCGCCGGACACGGAGCAGGAGATTCTGGAGCAGTGGGATACGGATTCACGGAGGCAGAAAGAGTAAGAGCACTTGCGAGCAGAATCGTAGCATACGGAGGAAGCAATGTTACACTTGGAGATACGAGCAGAAATTGGTATGCAGACAGAGGAATCACGTCACTCAACATCCCGAAGGACTGGCAGATTTTAGAACTGCACATGGACAGCGGATCAGCATCGGCGAAGGGTGGTCATGTAATTATTAAGCAAGGATATAACCCAGATCAGTATGATACTGCGCTTGCCAATTTCATTGGCTCATTCTTCCCGGGACGCGCAAACAAGATCGTAGGACGTGCAAATCTTGCTAATGTAAACAGATCAGCAACGAAAGGATATAGCTACAGATTATTAGAAAATGGGTTTATATCCAATAAAGACGATCTTACAAAATTCAACAACCAGATTGACGATCTTGCAAGAGGAATCCTTAATGCATTCGGCATCGCTACGGCATCTCCGGCAAAAGAGGATTCTGACGGTGAGGTAACATCTGGTGGAACATCTCAGGACTCCGTACAGCATTACGGTAAGGTATCTTACCAGTCACATATCCGTGACATCGGCTGGGCGTGCTGGCAGTCTGATGGTCGTATGTCAGGAACGACAGGACAGAACCGGAGAATCGAAGCGTTCCGACTTATTCCTGTCGGAGAAACAGACGTAGTAGTGCATATCAAGGATGTAGGCGACAAAGAGTTTAAAAACATTAACAAAGACACAATCCTTGGCACTACAGGACAGAACAAACGTATCGAAGCAATCAAGGTTACCGGCAAGGATACGCCGTACATCTACAGAGTCCACCAGAAAAACATCGGATGGACGGATTGGACATTCAACGGAAACTGGGCTGGAACAAAAGGAAAAGGATTGCAAATTGAAGCGATCGAGATCATGGCTGCTAAATTCCTTGCTACTCCATTTGTACAAAACAAAGGTTGGTTACAAGAATCTGTATGCAACAACGTTATCGGAATAACAGGACATAATTTACGTTTAGAAGCGTTTAAAATCAATCCTTTAGGTATGGATATTGGTGTTAAAGCACATATACAGGATAAAGGTTGGGTTGATTATGGAACGATAAACAAAGATACTGTTATCGGCACAACAAATGAGAGTAAACGTATAGAATGTTTATGTTTCAAGGGTGACTTTAAATATCGAGTACATATTCAGAACAGTGGTTGGACTGATTGGACAAAAGCTGATGGAGTAGCAACACTCGGAACTGTAGGACAGGCATTAAGAATTGAAGCTATTCAGTTTAGATAAACGGATAGTTGAGAAGCTATTGCAAAAGAAGTCATTCGGGGTGACTGGGGGAATGGTCAGGAACGAACTGACCGCCTGAAGGCTGCGGGTTATAGTCCTACAGCTGTACAGAAAAGGGTCAACGAATTAGTATAACAGATGGTTCAGTGGTGGCATTGCCACCGACTTGCCACCATTGCAGACATACAACACAAGAACGTACAAGGCGGTAAAGTCTGAACTATTAAAAAATACTTGATTTTATAGGCTATTTGAGAATGTGCAAAGCTGTACAAGGATTTAAAAACAGAACACTTTCCATATACTTATCATGTGGAGACAGTGGTGGGACTACAAAGGAAAGATACCTAGAAATCCTTGAATTTACGCACTTTGTAGAGTTTTTCAGTTTCAACAAAATCGGTGAAAATCACAAGGAAAAGATACTTGTGCAGAGAGTAACCGTAATTGTTGCCTTAGACCTCGGTACGGGGAACACAAAAAATCCTGAATATGAAAATGAATAGAGAGCTATCAAATAATTGATAGATTATAGGGATACTTGTTAAAAGCGGGTGTCCCTATTTTTTATAGGGCATTCCAGAAATGGGGTGTCTTTTTTATTAAAATTTAGGAGGAAAACAGAAATGACAAACACAGCGTTAAGAGCAGAGAATAGCAATTCTCGCACAATTACTTTCAAGAGCAAGGAACACGAAAAATTTTATATGGAATATCTGAAAAAATGCAGATATCAGGATGTTTATCATCAGGCTCTGGTTTATTGCCTGGGTATCGACAGAGACACAAGAGAAAATGTGAATAAAATCTATAATTTTAAAACTGGATGTGTAAAAACGGAATCCCTGCAGGAAGGTTGGCAGACCAGTGGAAGTTTACGGATCGTCCGCATGGCATTTAATCTTTACTGCAATGGGACCCCAAGTGTCGGAGATTATGAAGTAGAGGAAGATCAGTTAAAAGAGTGTCAGTATTATACCGTAGAAGATCTGTTTTGCTGCGGATATGCCCGGTATTTTTGGGAAGCCATTAAAATCCGTTACCCAGAGTATTGTTTTTACAAAGACTGGGAGGATATGTATGCTGAAAATTAGATTACAGGGTACTTTAAAGGATATCCAATGGTTCCGTCGTATTTTGGAAAAGCATAAAGAATTGGATGTTCTGGAAGTATCGGATGCTTATGCGAACAAAGGAACAAGCAAATATTTTCGTGTTTATGTTGAAGTAGAAGAAAAAGAGTAAATCGGAGGAAAGTATATGTGTAAAGTAATTGCTATTGCAAATCAGAAAGGCGGAGTAGCCAAAACAACGACAACAATCAATCTGGGAGCCGGACTGGTGAAGTCAGGGAAAAAAGTAGTCCTGGTAGATGCTGATCCACAGGGGCACTTGACAATGGGATTAGGATTCCCTAAAAATCTCAAGGTAACATTAAAAAGCATGATGGAGAACATTATCATGGGACTGGAATTTGATCCGAAAGAAGCAATTCTGCACCATGAAGAAGGTGTTGACCTAATTCCGTCCAATAAATTGCTTGCCGGAATGGATATGTCTTTATTTACAGTAGAGGACAGAGAAAAGGTGCTGAAAGAGTATCTGGAACTGCTGAAGGATGAGTATGATTATATTCTGATTGACTGTATGCCATCCCTGGGAATGCTGACGCTCAATGCTTTGAGTGCAGCGGACAGTGTTCTGATTCCAGTGCAGCCACAATATTATGCGGCAGATGGACTCATGGAATTACTGAAAGTAGTTAAGGGAATCCATCAGAGGTTCAATCCGGATTTACAGATAGAAGGTATTTTATTCACAATGGATAATTGCCGTTACAATAATGCAAAGAGAAACAAACAGGCAATCAAAACTACATACGGAAGTGACATTAGGATTTTTGAGCAGACGATTCCGAGAACAGAAAGCCTTGCAGAAACAGCATCGGAGGGTGTAAGTATCTTTGCCTATGATGGAAAAAGCAAGGGGGCAGACAGCTATCTGGAACTGGTTCAGGAGGTGTTGAAACATGCGTAGACCGAAAAAAGACATTCAGCTTACCTCTTATGATGAATTACTGGGATTAGAGGAAACACCGGAAAAGAGTATGAACCAGGTTGTGGAAATAGATCTGGCAAAGCTCTATCCCTTTAAAAATCATCCGTTCCATGTAAATGATGATGAAAAAATGGCAGAAACCGTAGAGAGCATTAAAACATACGGTGTTTTGACTCCTGCGCTGGTAAGACCTCGACCAGATGGCGGATATGAGATGATTTCCGGGCATAGAAGAAAAAGAGGCTGTGAACTGTGTGGAAAGACTACATTGCCAGCTCTTGTCCGAAATTATACGGATGATGAAGCGGTCATTATTATGGTCGATTCCAACATTCAGCGTGAAAATCTACTGCCAAGTGAGAAAGCTCATGCCTATAAGATGAAATATGATGCAATGAAGCATCAGGGAAGTAAAGGTGAGAAATATACAGCAGATATGGTTGGGGAAGCTGCCGGGGACAGTGGGAGAACCGTACAGAGGTATATACGTCTGGCGGCATTATCAGATGCTTTGCTGGAATATGTGGACAATAATAAAATTCCTATGATTGTGGGAGAAAAGCTGTCTTATCTGAAGCCAGAGGAACAGGGGTGGCTTCTGGAAGTGATTACCAACAGTAGCATTTTTCCGACAAAACAACAGGCAGAACAGTTAAAAGAATGCAGTGCAAATGGAAAATTAAACCAGAGTTATATCTATGCTGTTTTATTAAAAAAGGAAAGCAGTAAGATCAATGTGACGATTCCGGCAAAGAAAATTGGAAATTATTTTCCGGAGACATATTCTAAAGAACAGATAGAAGAAGTCATTTTTATGCTTTTGGATAAATGGAAAGAAAACAAAGAAGGAGTAGCAGATGCAGAAGATACAGTTTGATTATTTTACGGGGATGGAAGCGGAACAATACAGCTTTTATCGTGTCCCTAAAGTGCTGTTTACCGAACCATGCTTTAAAACTCTTTCTTGTGAAGCAAAGGTATTATACGGTCTGATGCTAGACCGTATGAGCCTGAGCATTAAGAACAGATGGCTGGATTCAGAGGACAGAGTATACATTATTTTCACTGTGGAAGAAATTGCAGAGTTGATGAACTGCGGAACTCAAAAGGCAGTGAAACTGGTAAAAGAGCTGGACAGCAGTAATGGGATTGGATTGATAGAGAAGAAACGTCTGGGACTGGGAAAACCGAATGTTATTTATGTGAAAAATTTTATGATCAGAGAGGTTCCAGATCAAAAGCCGACAGGTAATTGTGCAGATCTGCAATCTGAGCAGGAAGATCATAAAAAAATTGCAGATTTGCAATCGAAACAGAAAAGACATGAGGAATGTGCAGATTTGCAACAAGAAGCAGAAAACAAGGGGAAAACAGGCATTTCTCTGAATTGTGAAAATCATCATTCAGGAGTAGTGAAAACCACAATTCAGGATTATGGGGAATCACAATTCCAGAATAGTGAAAATCACAATTCAAGAATGGTGGAAACCACAAATCCAGAATTTCCAGAATCACAATTCCAAAATAGTGAAAATCATCATTCCAGAATAGTGGAAATCACAAATCCAGAATACCCGAAATCACAATCTAATAATACTGATATTAACAAGACTGATATTAGTGAAACTGAGATAAATCAATCTTATCCAATCATATCAGGTAATCCCCAAAAGAAAAAAGATGTGATGGAGAAGATGAGAGCATATTGTGAGGTGATTCATGAAAACATAGATTATCAATATCATGCCAAGGAAGATGTAGATGAACTGGTGGAGTTGATGATCGAAGTTATGATGATGCCGGAGGACAGTATGATTCGCATTGCGGGAGTAGAAAAACCAGTTGCTTTGGTAAAAAACAGGTTTATGAAATTGAACTATTCGCATATCGAATATGTGCTGTTCTGTCTGAATCGGAATACGACCAAGATTGGGAATATTAAAGCGTATCTTCTGACCGCCCTGTATAATGCCCCGGCAACGATAAACAGTTATTATCAGGCAGAAGTTAATCACGATATGTATGGAGGATAAAGGAACATGAAGAAGATGATTAAAAAAGTGATAGCACCAGTGCTGGTGATTACAGTATTGTTTGCAGTATTAAGAACGTTTTGTATCCAGGATGGGAAGTGCAATTATTTCTTGCTGTTACTTCTGATGGGGATACCGTTTGGAATCGGAAAAATGTGTGTCTGGATGGTTCCAAGAGATTTTGATCTTGGAGGAACACTGGCAGTATGGACCATGAATTTTCTGATCGGAGGATTGATAGGAAGTGTCGTTCTTCTGGCAATGATTGGACAGGCAATCATTTATCTTAGTGTTTTCCTGCTCACAGTTATTACAGGAATACATAAAATACCGAGAATAAAATGAAATAGATCTTTTGAAAAGCAGCTAAGACAAAATTAGCTGCTTTTTTTCTGGAAACTTTGCGACAAAATGTCGTAAAGTCGGGATAAATTGCAGGAAAGGAGACACCGTATTGAGCAATCGTGCAATTTCCACAGAACTTATTGAATTGGGAGAACGGATCAGAAAACGCAGGCAGGAAATGAAGTTGTCACAGGAATCTTTTGCGGAAAAAGCAGGTATCAGTGTCAATACGGTCAGCAGGATAGAAGGAGGGCAAACGGCAATGTCTGTTGAGATTTTCAGGAAGATGATTGAGATCCTGGAAACAGATGCCAATATCCTGATGGGAAAAGAGGGGGACGATGCAGAAAAAAGAAAGCAGTTTGAGGAAGTATTTTATCGTATTCAGAAGATGGAATGGAAAGAGCAGAAAATTATTATGCAGACAATAGATTCGCTGATAGACAGTTTTAATGAGTACAGGTGAAATTTCACCATATATGGGGTGTAAAACAAAAAAACTCCCCATATATGCTAAGGATAATAGTTTTTTGTGCTGTTAAAATAGCAAACAGAGAGAAAGAGACAGAAACAAGGAAGGGAGACAGGATTGATGACCAGACAAGAAAATTTAATCTATCGGAAGCAGTGTCCCTATGATGCAATGGGAGACTATTCTGTTTTGATGGAAAATGAAAAGAACATAAAAACGGAAAGAAATGCAAAGAAGTCTGACCGGGACATCAGACGGAAAATAAAATAGAGGATGCTGTAAATTAGCAGAAAGGGCAGTAAGGAAGTTTCAGGCTCTCGTTAAAAAAAACGGGTGTGCCGGAAGCTGTTTTTTACTGCCCTTTTGCCAGTAAAGCAGTAATAATCCTATCCTTTCTGCTGATGGGCTCCTGTTGCCAGTAGGCAGAAAGGTGGTAATTATGCTGACATTGCAGGAATTGAAACAGGTTGTAGGTAACAGGAAAGAAAAAAGAAAGGTTCCGTCCGCCAGGTATTTGAGAGAAAACGATGTGGCAGTTGTAAAGCATAGACTGATAGATGGTGCGGAAATTATTGCGTATCAGACAGGATATGTTTTCTATTGTGCAGGTGATTATGGAACGGTTTTTCCTTTATTTACCTGTCGAGATTATGTATATGAAGCAGGAAGAAAAATAACAGTTGTTAAGGAAGATTTTTTTGATAATCAGCCCTGGTATGTGCGGTTGATATTAGAAGGTGAAGATCGGCTGTGCAGGAACAGGGAGGTACGAGAACATAATAATTGCATTTCATACAGCCATATTTCAGAAGGCTGGTGCGAATTGGTGGATAAAAGGCAGAATATACTTGAAAAACTGATTATAGAAGAAGCTATTGGAGAATTCATGGATCTGCTGACTGACCGGCAGAGACAGGTGATCCATCAAATTTATTTTCAGCAACGGACACAAAGAGAAGTGTCACGGGTGTTTGGAATTACAGAACCGGCAGTATCAAAATGTATTTCACAGGCAAAGCAGAAAATGAGAAGAAATGCAGGCAGACTGACCGGAGTGCTTCAGAAGGGAGAATAAAAGATGCGTGGTAAAAAACCAAAGGAAAGACAACGGTATGTGCTGCGTGTAAATGAAACTCTCGTAGAAGTTACCAGAGACGTATATCTGGCATGGTACCAGTCAAGAAGAAAAGAAAGATACCAGCTTGAAAAAATGCAGAAAAATGGTGTATGCGGAATAGAAAAAGTAGGAGAAACGAGTTACAACAGTTATTTGCATATATTATCACCAGAAGAAATAGTCATCAGGGTGTCAGAAATACAAGAGCTGCAGGAAGCACTGAAATATTTGTCTGAAGAAGAAATGGAATTGATAAGACTATTATTTTTTGAAGAGTACACAGTTAAAAAAACAGCACAGTATTTCGGGTGTTGTACAAAGACAATCAGAAACAGGAAAAACAAAGTATTGCAGAAACTAAAAGACAGGCTGGAAACTTTGTAAGTTTTTGCTGTTTCAAAAAATTTTCTAAAAAAATTTCAAACAGGTTAATTTTTGCCCTTTCACACATGCGGTTAGTGGAGGGGCAAATGTCTATTTTAATTCAAAACAATAAATTCCCTCCTAAAAGTGAACCTTGACAATTTCATATCAGCAGCAAGAGGATACCTGAATTTCCCAGCTACGCATCTGGCGGCGGGTATTCGGTGGCAACGTGAAGGGCAATGGATGAGAGGCACCCTTGGCAGGAATGATTACGAATTACCTCTTGCGGCTTAATAGCTCAATCCTGTTTTTATTTAAAAGTCAATCCAAGACACAAGGGAGGTGGTTTCTATGATTGATTCATGCAGGTGTAAGCCTGAACGAAAGTGGAGTAAATTATCGAAGAAAGAGAGGACTCAGTCAAAATGAAAATGCGATTTAAAAGATTCTTGTCGGGATTTATGGCAGTTGCAACTTTGGCGTCTGTTATCGTTCAACCAGTCACGGTTTCTGCTTCTGAATTAGAACCGGAGACAACTTCATTTGAACAGCAATATCCGGAACTGCAGGATGTGCAGGATACTCTTGACAAAGACGAAATTGTGGAAGCAAAGGATATTGAGATTCCCTATGGAGAAGAATTTGAGGTGGAAGTCGATCTGTCCGGTATAGAGGGCGTGAATGAAAAAAAGGTGAAAGTTTTATTCCATGAAGCAAAGAGTGAAGCCGGTACAGATTTTGATGCACATACACCGGATACCTACAAAGCTGTCTATGCAGTAGAACCAGTCAGCGGTCACCCAGCTTACAGAGTAAGCAGAAACATTACGGTAAAAGAGCCGGAAACAGAAGCACAGACAAAGAGTTCTTCTGAAAATACAGTTGGTGAAGGAAATGCCGGTGAAACAGAAGATTCAGATAATGCGGAGGAAGATGTTGATTCGGACGGGTCAAAAGAGATTGTAACTGATCTTACAGATGGACAGGAAGTAACAACAGATGAAGAATCTGGTCTGACTGTTTCAGAAGTAATGGATCAGGCAGAAAATGAAGGAATTGACTTGTATGAGATGGAGCCGGGTGAAACAGTGACATTTATGGCGGCAGCAGGAAATGCAAGAAGTTCACAACAGGTTTCAGTGACAAGAGGTGCCGAATACCGATATGCGGATTATGGTTATGGAACTTATCTGACGTATCAGTATACCGTAAAATTCGGTAATGTGTCCGCCACAGCTTATTGTGTACAGCCGTCCAAACCGGGACCTGGCACAGGAACATATACAATCAATAAGGTTGGAGATGGTAAAGCACTGGCTAAAGTATGTTACTATGGCACAAAGGCTTCTGGCGATGATGGATTTTTTACAGAAGAAAATGGCTATGGAAACCTGAGTGCAGGAGCCAGATTTATTCTGGTACATCTTGCTGCGTCATATGCGAATGGCAGTTCAGATGCTTTTTCTGGTGCAAATGCTACTGCACAGAATCTTGCGAAAAAACTTTATAATTATTGTATTTCTCAGCCAGATATTCCGGATGTGGCAATGTCTTTTTCAGATGCGGATGTGACAGCTTATGTAGATGGCAACAGCCAGAGAACAAAGGAAATCATTTTTAAAGCAGATGAACTGCAGAGTATCACAATGAAACTTCCAAGTGGTGTGAAACTTCACAACGTGACAACCGGAAAGACAAGCAAAGCTGGTGAAGCAGTGGAAATCAGTGGTGGAACCAAGTTTTACTTATCTGCACCTCTTACACAGGTACAGGATGTCGCAGGAAGCTGGTCGGCAACGATGAAAGGCAGTGTAACAAAAGATTATTCTGCATATAAGATCAGTACCGGATCTGGTTCACAGGACTTGGCCCTGGTATTTGGTGAAGGTGTTGATGATGAGAAATATGTGGACTTCAAAGTAACCTGGGTGCAGCACGCAAGTGTGAAGGTGATTAAAAAAGATGCAAAAGCAGACGCAAAGCTGTCTGGTGCAGTGTTTGGTTTATACAGTGATGCAAACTGTACAAAGCTGATCACAAAGTTACCGGCAACCGATGCGAACGGGGAATCGTCCGTACAGATCATTAAGACACAGGACACTGTATATCTGAAAGAGATTACAGCTCCGACAGGATACCGTATCAATGCAACTGCCTACAATGTAAAACTGGAAGTCAGCAAAACAACGACTGTGACTGTTCCGGATGAAGAACAGATGGGACAGCTGACTGTTTATAAAGAAGGTCAGGTTCTGACAGGTGCAGATGTCACCGAGAATGGAACAACATTTAAGTATGAGAAACGCAGACAGAAAGGTGCGATTTATGATGTGTATGCCGGAGCAGATATTAAAACTGCTTATGGTGCCAAGGTTTACAGCAAGGGTGATCTGGTCAAAGAGAATCTGACAACAGACTCGAATGGGGCAGTCATTCTGAAAAACCTGCATCTTGGTACATATATCATCAAAGAAAAACAGGCTCCGACCGGATTTTATAATGCCGGGGAAGAAAAGTCAGTCACTCTTTCTTATGCAGGACAGAATGTAGATGTTGTTTTTTCTGAGACAACTTTTACGAATGACAGACAGAAAGCAGAAGTAGTTGTGACAAAGCAGGATAAGGATACAGAAAATCCTCTGGATGGAGGAATTTTTGGACTTTATGCAGCCAGTGACATTAAAAATGCAGATGGGACGGTTGTCGTAAAGAAAGGCACTCTGATTGAGAAAGTGACAACTGGAAATGATGGAACAGCGAAATTTACCGCAGACCTGCCGCTGGGATTTTCTTATGATGTAAAAGAAGTACAGGCTCCGGAAGGCTATCTGAGAAATGCAGATGATGTATATACGTTTGCGTTTTCTTATACAAACGATAAGGAAGCAAAACTGACATTTAAGCATACCTTCAAAAACGAGCGTGTGACAGCAAAGATTTCTTTACAGAAGCAGGACAAAGAAACAAAGAAGGCAGTTCCACAGGGAGATGCTACTTTAGAAAAGGCAGTTTATGGTCTGTATGCCCGTGAGGATATTGTTCATCCGGATGGAGCAACTGGCGTGATCTACAAAGCAGGAGAGCAGGTTGCCACTCTTACAACAGATAAGAATGGACAGGCTTCCGTAGATGGATTATACCTTGGTAATTACTATGTAAAAGAGATTACTCCTCCAACGGGTTACCTGGCAGATGAAGAAGAACATGATTTGGTCTGCAATTACGAGGGTGATCTTGTAGCGGAAGTGAAGCGTGACTGTCTGTCTCTGGAACAGGTGATGAAGCAGCCATTTGAGATTATCAAGGCAGCGAACAACGGAAAGACAGATGCCGATTTACTGAAAGGTGCAGGATTTACCGCTTATCTGGTATCATCCCTGACAGTAAAAGAAGATGGCAGCTATGACTTTGATTCTGCCAAGCCGGTAGTGATCGGAGAAAATGGTGCAACAGAGATCTTTACGGATGAGAAAGGGTATGCCCGCAGTATTGCGATTCCTTATGGAACCTACATTGTCCGTGAAACAACCACACCACATAATTATACTCCAGTCAATGATTTCATCGTACAGATTACGGAAAATCATCCGACTACACCGCAGGTATGGAGAGTGCTGCTTGACAAAGAATTTGAAGCGAAGCTGAAGATCATCAAACAGGACGATGAGACAAAGAAAGCAGTCCTTCAGAAGAATACAGAGTTTAAGATTTTTAACCTGGATACAGAAAAGTATGTGGAACAGGTAACAACGTATCCGACGACAGTAAAACATAAATCTTATTTTACAGATGAGCAGGGATACTTAATTCTTCCACAGAATCTGAAGATCGGACATTACCGTATTGAGGAAGTGAACGCACCTTATGGATATACACTCAATGAGAATTACTATGAAGTGGACGTAGATTCCAATACAGCATATCAGATGGACGGAACTTCCGGCGATGTGATCATCGAGATTGCATACGAGAACCATCCGGTTAAGGGAGAACTGAACATCGTAAAACAGGGTGAGGTCTTAAATAGTTACAAAGATGATTTTACTTATCAGAAGGAAACACTGGAGGGAGCAGTCTTTGAGGTATATGCTGCCGAAGATATTTATACAGCAGACTTCCAGAAAGATGATAACGGAAATCGTATCCTGGAGTATGCTTCCGGGGAACTGGTAGGAACTGTTACCACGGATAAGGATGGAAAGGCACAGATCACCGACCTTCCACTTGGAACCTATAAGATTGTTGAAAAAACTGCACCAGAGGGATTTGTGTTAAATGAAGAAGTACAGACAGTAACATTTGAATACAAAGACCAGAAAACACCAGTCATCGAGCAGACAGCAACCTTTGAGAATGACCGCCAGAAAGTGGAAGTGTTCGTAGTAAAACAGGATGCAGAGACAGAAACGGTTGTGGCAGGTGCAGAGTTTGGTATCTATGCAAAAGAAGATATTCTGGCACATCAAGAAGTGATTGTGAAGGCAGATACCTTACTTGGAAAAGCAGTCAGTGGAGAAGATGGAAAGGCAGTATTTGACGTTGACCTTCCATTTAGTACTTACTATATCAAAGAACTTGCAGCTCCGGCAGGGTATGTCTCTTCTTTTGAGACTTTGGAAGTGACTGCCAAATATCAGGGACAGGATGTGAAAGTAGTAGAGCTGGAATCTGTATTTAAGAACCAGCCGACAAAAGTAACCTTTACGAAGTCCGATATTACGACAGGCGTGGAGCTTTCCGGGGCGACGCTTACGGTGCTTGATAAGGATGGAAATGTGGTAGATACATGGAAGTCTGTAAAGGGTGAGGAACATCTGATTGAAAGACTCACAGCCGGGGAGACGTATACCCTTCGTGAAGAAATGGCTCCTTATGGCTATCTGATGGCGGAAGAAGTTTCTTTTACTGTGGATGATACTGCCGAGATCCAGAAGGTAGAGATGAAAGATGCAGTGCCAACTGGAACACTTATCATTAATAAAAAAGGTGAGTTCCTGAAGAAAGTATCTGCACTGGATTCCATTGGCGGATGGATGAAGCATCTGTTTGAATATCTTTCCGGTTCCCTGAAGGATGTTACTTTTGAGGTTTATGCCTTAGAAGATATAAAAGCAGCGGATGGTGAGAGTGAAGATTACTACAAGAAAGATGCACTGGTAGCAACGATCACGACGGATGAAACAGGCATGGCAAAACTGACAGACCTTCCTCTTGGCAAATACTATGTCAAAGAGAAAGAGACAGCAAGTGGATATGTCCTGGATGGAGAAACCCGTGAAGTGGATCTGACTTATCGTGACCAGAATACCGCAGTTGTTACTTATTCCGCTGACTGGCAGAACAAACGCCAGAGGGCAGAAGTAAACGTGTTAAAGAAAGAAAAAGATTCCGACCGTGTGCTGGAAGGGGCTGTATTTGCCCTGTGCAATAAAGAAGATATTGTCAATGCAAAAGGCGATGTGATTCTGAAAGCGGATACGGTTATTGAGGAGCAGGCTACGGATAAGGAAGGAAAATTGACCTTTACGGCAGATCTGCCACTTGGCTATACCTACTATGTGAAAGAAACTTCCCCGGCACCAGGATTTGCGACAATAGATCAGGTACAGGAATTTACTTTTGAATATGGTGGGGCAGATAAGGAAACACTGTCTTATGCGTTTACTTTTGAAGATGAGCCGACAACCGTAGAGTTTACCAAAACATCTCTGACAGACGGAAAGGAGATTGAAGGAGCAAAACTGAAAGTCACAGATGAGAGTGGAAAAACTGTGGATGAATGGACTTCCGGTAAAGAACCACATATCATCAAAGAACTGACCGCTGGCAAGAAGTATACCATGACAGAAACACTTCCTGCGGACGGTTATGTGACAGCAGAGAGCATCACGTTTACGGTGGAAGATACCAGTGAAGTACAGAAAGTGGAAATGAAGGATGATGTGACAAAAGTGCAGATTTCTAAGACCGATATTTCTGGTAAGGAGCTGCCAGGAGCGAAACTGACGATCCTTGATAAAGATGGAAAGACCGTGGAAAGCTGGACATCTGAAGAAAAGCCACACTACATTGAGATGCTTCCAATCGGGGAATATACCCTCCGTGAAGAAACTGCACCGGACGGTTATCTGGTTGCAGAGGATGTAAAGTTTACGGTCAAAGATACTGGAGAAATCCAGAAGGTTGTGATGAAGGATGAGGCGAAACCGGAGGAAACTCCAACAGAGACACCGACGGAAACACCAGAAACCACACCAACATCGGAGACGAAAACCACAGAAGAAACAAAGAAATCGACTGCACCAAAGACAGGAGATAATACGCCGATTCTGTTCTGGATTCTGCTTGCAGGGGCTGGAATGGCTGGTCTTGGTGGCACAGTGATTCTTCGCAAAAAGAAAAAATAAGAGATCATAGGATTTCTTGGTAATGGATGAGGGCATTTATGGACACAGGATTCATAGATGCCCTCTTATAAAATTTCAAGAGAAGTGAAGGGAGAAAAGAAGATGACAAAAACAGTATTGATCGTTGCTGCAGCTGCAGTATTTCTGGTATATGGATTTGTCCTTTGGTGCTGTATCAAAGTGGGAGCGGAATCAGAAAAAGAATATATGAAACTGGCAGAAAAGAGAGGAAAGGAGCAGCAATGTGATAAATGAGGATAAGACAGCAGTGAGAGAAGAAAGGGCGTGGTGTGATTGCAGGATGAAGTGAATGAGAAAACAGTCTCACTTTGTATCCGCTGTGGCAAGGTCACTGCCAATCTGCTGAAAGCTGCCATGGTAAAGGCTCTTGCAAAGATGGAGCAGGAGAAAAAACAGCAGGGACAGAAAACAAACCAGAAACAGCCCCAGAAGGAAAAGGAGGATAAGACCTACAAGGGAAAACAGAGCCTTGATAAGCTGATGAAGCAGAATGTACAGCTGTCCAACATTGAGATCACAGATGGAAACATCAAGTCTTTTGAACGGGTAGCAAAAAAGTACAGCATTGATTTCAGCCTGAAAAAAGATGTGACTGCGGACCCGCCAAGATACTATGTGTTCTTTAAGGCAAGGGATGCCGATGTGATGACTGCCGCTTTTAAGGAATACACGGGCAAGTCTCTGAATAAGGACAAAAAACCATCCGTGAGGAAGAAGTTACAGCAGGCGATCACCAAATCGCTTGCAAAGCACAGAGAGCTGGAGAAAACAAAAGGAAAGGAGAAGGAGCCATCATTATGAGTAGATTACAGAAGTTGCTTGGTGTAGGAAAAGGATACCTGGAGAGATTACCGCCGGTGGATGTACATAAGCTGCTTCGGATTGTTCTGATGAATCTTCCGTATATCGTGATCTTTTATGTTGGAAATAAGCTGGCATGGTTATACCAATACTGTGTAGGTGATTCCATGATAGAAAGACTGATGGTGCTGATCTTAAATTTCCAGATGGCATTTAGCAGGATTCTCCCAAGTATGCATAAAAATGAATTGCTGGTTGGGATTACTGGAGCCGTGGCAGTGAAGCTCATGGTCTACATGAAAGGAAAAAATGCCAAAAAGTTTCGGCAGGGAGTGGAGTATGGTTCGGCAAGGTGGGGGACGGCAAAAGACATTGCACCCTTTATCGACCCGGTATTTGAGAATAATATCCTGCTGACCATGACGGAACGGCTGACCATGAATGGCAGACCAAAGAATCCGAAATTTGCGAGGAACAAGAACGTGATCGTGATTGGCGGATCTGGCTCAGGAAAGACACGTTTTTATGTAAAACCCAATTTGATGCAGATGGGAAAATACATCAGTTATGTGGTCACGGACCCGAAAGGGAGTGCGAGACGTTCCAGTCTGAAAAGGACTGGCACATCTCAACTGAATCATTGTTTATTGTAATGAAATTAGTTCGAGTTGGAGAACTGAATGCGTGAATAGTCGAATGAAGGGGTAACGCCCTGAAAGGCTACTCTAATACTCCGGCTGGCATGGAAATGAGTAAACATTGAAATGTCAGAAGCCCGGTGAAGTCGGCAGAGAGATACCGTAACAATAGTAGTTGACGAAAGCTGTCTAGAGGTGGATGGTGTATCCTATATGCCGGGAGTCTATAAAATACCTATGGTTAGAATGGTGGATGTTAAATAATCCACTGACGAACCCTCGAATGTACGGGTCTATATCGGGACTAAGTAGAAATGCTTAGTAACACAACTAGTGTTGCTACTGCGGGTGAGTAAGACTTCTGCCTTTATGAAAATCCGTGCAATGTTACAGGCATTGATGTGGTAGCAGGCTCAGAGATGGGAACCTACGGGTATATATGAACAGATAACGCATTCGGAACGTCGTAAGCTGACAGCGTGGAGATTTTACTGTCTATGAAACGTATCGAACGGGAAAATCATCGTGAGATTAGCGATGATATAAGGGAGATAATGTCAGTGAAAGCGGTGGCATAGTACCGATGAAACCGTGATAACAAGCGGTGGAGGGATAGCCACTAGTCATACATTAGAGTAAATAAGTCACAAATGGTATGGGTTCGAGTAAGACTAAGAGATGTAATAACTCCCAGATAGGAGGTTACAGACCATACAAAAGAAAGCTAAGCTCCGGTACAACGAATATTACGATATGCAGAAAGCATTCGATGAGTTGTATCAGCAGAGCAAAAATGGTAACAACTTTTATAAGTTATTAGAAATTATCGGTTCAGAGCAGAATATTTGCCTGGCATACCGAAACCTAAAAACCAATAGCGGAAGTAAAACCGCTGGTACAGATGGTAAAACAATCGAGGATATCAAAGGTCTATCGGACAGGGAAGTAATTGAAACTGTCAGAAAACAATTAGCAGATTATCATCCGCAATCAGTCAGGAGGGTCTTTATTCCTAAGCCCGGAAGCGATAAAAAGCGTCCGTTAGGGATTCCATGTATCTGGGATAGACTGATACAACAGTGTATCTTACAGGTGTTAGAGCCGATTTGTGAACCTAAGTTTCATAATCACTCCTATGGATTCCGGCAAAATAGAGATGCCCACCATGCGGTCAGCAGAGTTGTAAGCATGGTAAATATGTATAAACATTATTATTGTGTGGATGTGGACATCAAGGGCTTCTTTGATAATGTAAACCACGGGAAGCTGCTAAAACAGATATGGACATTAGGTATACGAGATAAACGATTGCTATGTATCATTAGCAAAATATTAAAATCAGAAATTGAAGGAGAAGGAATACCGGACAAGGGTACACCGCAAGGTGGGCTGATTAGTCCGCTACTTTCGCTCATTGTGCTGAATGAACTTGATTGGTGGGTAAGTAGCCAGTGGGAGACTTTTACACCAAATGGAGTGAAGAAAGGCAACATGAAAGGAAGTAAGGGCTGGTTGAGTTATGCACGAAAATATACAAATCTAAAAGATGGGTATGTAGTGCGTTACGCTGATGATTTTAAAATTATGTGCAGAAATTATACGGATGCACAAAGATATTATCATGCGACAATAGACTTTTTAAAGTCAAGATTAAAACTCGACATTAGTCCGGAGAAGTCCAAAGTTGTTAATCTCCGAAAGAACTCTTCTGATTTTCTTGGATTCAAAATTAAAGTCCTGCCAAAAGGCAAGACCAGATATGGATACATTGCTAAAACTGATATGAGCGATAAAGCCATCAAAAAGGTTACTGCTGAATTAAAGGCAAAAGTGATTAATATAAGGAAACACACAACTGTTGGTAGAATCAATGCCTATAACATGGCAGTGATAGGGATACAGAATTATTACTGTATTGCTACCAACATATATAACAATCTAACGGATGTTAATTACGCTCTCTTACCAACCTTTAGAACCAGATTATCATGTATTGGAAGTACAATTCCGTTTGCGGAAACGCCCTATGAATTTCAACAGAAAACTGTAGGAATCAAGAAAGAAACCAAAATTATAACAGTAGGCAAAATGCCACTACTGCCACTTACAGGAGTCCATCACAAACATCCTATAAATTTCTCACAAGATATTACCAGCTATACAGCAAAAGGAAGAGAAAAGATTCATAAATCTGTCCAATGTGTAAAAACACAGGAATTACGAAATGTGATGAAGTATAGGAATCCTAATGAAAGCATTGAATTTAATGATAATAGTATTTCTGCATACCTCGTGCAACAGGGGAATTGCTATGTCATGGGAAATAGGCTGAATGTACATCAAATGAAATGTATAAGGAAAATTCCAGTAGGTGAAGGTGGTACAGATAAGCATACCAATATCGCATTTATTTCAGAGGAAATATGGCGAGCTGTTATGACAGAGGATATTTCAGAAACTATCAAAATAATGAAGAAATTCAATATGGACGATAAGCAAAGAAGGAGATTCAACCGATTGCGTGAAAATTATGGATTACTACCAATTAAGAAAAGATAACTTATAAATTTACTTGAGTATGATGGCACGCCGTATGATGCGAAAGCATCATGTACGGTGTAGAGCGGGGGAAAAGGTGGAGATTACTTCAAAGCCTTACCTATCGCTATCGATCATCATTGAGTGCGGAAAGATGCTGGTACGGCATGGATATAAAGTAAAAGTATTGAATACGATCAATTTTTCCAAGAGTATGCACTATAACCCCTTCCACTATATCCATTCAGAAAAGGATATTTTGAAACTGGTAAATACGATCATGGTGAACACGAAAGGAGAAGGCGAGAAGTCCAGTGAGGATTTCTGGACGAAAGCAGAGAGACTTCTGTACTGTGCCCTGATCGGCTATATCTGGTATGAAGCACCAGAAGAAGAACAGAACTTTGCGACCCTGCTTGAGTTTATCAACGCTTCGGAAACAAGGGAAGATGATGAGACATTTAAAAATGCAGTAGATATGCTGTTTGAGGAACTGGAAAAGGAAGAACCGGAGCATTTTGCAGTACGTCAGTATAAGAAATATAAGCTGGCGGCAGGAAAGACAGCAAAGAGTATTTTGATTTCCTGTGGTGCAAGGCTTGCACCGTTCGACATTGCAGAGCTTCGTGAGATCATGAGCTATGATGAGATGGAACTGGATATGGTAGGTGACCAGAGGACAGCACTGTTTATTATCATTTCCGATACGGATGATACCTTTAACTTTGTTGTGGCGATGATGTACAGTCAGTTATTCAACCTGTTATGTGACAGGGCGGACGATGTACACCATGGCAGATTGCCATATCATGTCAGAATCCTCTGTGACGAGTTCGCAAATATCGGTCAGATTCCAAAGTTTGACAAGCTGATCGCCACCATTCGTAGCAGGGAAATCTCTGCATCCATTATCCTCCAGTCGCAGTCCCAGTTAAAGACAATCTACAAAGATGCAGCTGAGACAATCCTAGGAAACTGCGACACGATGTTATTCCTTGGCGGTAAGGAAAGTTCGACTCTAAAGGAGATTTCCGAGACGCTGGGAAAAGAAACGATTGATTTATATAACACTTCGGACACCCGTGGACAGAGCCGTTCTTACGGGATGAACTATCAGAAAACAGGAAAGGAATTGATGAGCCGGGACGAACTTGCGGTCATGGATGGCAGCAAATGTATCTTGCAGCTTCGAGGTGTAAGACCATTTTTCAGTGACAAGTTCGATATTACCAAACACAAACGGTATAAGGAGCTGTCAGACTACGATAAGAAAAATGAGTTTGATGTGGAAGCGTATATGCGGCATCGGATGGAAGTGAAACTGACGAGGACACAGGAATTTGACCTGTATGAGTTTTCGGAAGAGCGTCTGGCAGAAGAATTAAATACAGAAAACAAGGAAGCAGAGCATGTGAAAGATTCGGACACATAGCTCTTTTTCTTTGCCCTTTTGGGAGGTGATGGATTTGAGAGATCATGAAAGGCCGCCCGTAAGGGCAGAGCCGGAAAAGACTTCTTAAAGATAGAAACCAGAGAAATACAGAGATTTGAAAGGAGACAACGAATATGGCGTTTTTTAATCAGGCAATCAATATTTTACAGACACTTGTGGTGGCAATCGGAGCCGGACTTGCAGTATGGGGTGTTATTAACCTGTTGGAAGGATATGGAAACGATAACCCAGGTGCAAAGTCCCAGGGAATCAAGCAGCTGATGGCAGGAGGCGGTGTCGTTCTGATCGGCACCCAGCTGGTACCGTTACTGTCCGGATTGTTCAGCTGAGAGAAGCAGGAGGGAGATGACTCATGGATCGGATATTTGAAGCGATTGAAGAATGGATGAGGAATCTTCTGACAGGCATGGTAAGTTCCAACCTGACAACAATGTATACCGACGTCAATGAAAAGACCGGTCAGATTGCTGCTCAGGTTGGGCAGACACCGCAGGGCTGGAATGGCAGCATTTACAGCATGATACAGAATCTTTCCGAGTCGGTCATTGTACCGATTGCCGGTATGATTATCACATTTGTACTTTGTTATGAGCTGATCTCCATGTTGACGGAAAAGAACAACATGCATGACATCGACACCTGGATGTTCTTTAAATACTTTTTCAAGATGTGGGTGGCAGTCTGGATTGTCAGCCATACCTTTACGATTACGATGGCGGTATTTGATGTCGGGCAGTCCGTAGTCAGCCGGGCAGCTGGGGTTATCAGTTCTGATACAGCGATCAATATAGATACGATGATTTCCACAATGGAGACAGCGATGGAATCTATGGAGATTGGTGAACTTGTCATACTGGCACTGGAAACGATGCTTGTAAGCCTGTGTATGAAGATTATCTCAGTCTTTATTACAGTGATTTTGTATGGACGTATGATTGAAATTTATCTCTATTCGTCCGTTGGAGCGATCCCGTTTGCAACCATGTCCAACCGGGAATGGGGGCAGATTGGGAACAACTATCTTCGTGGATTGTTTGCACTGGCATTCCAGGGATTTTTTATGATGGTCTGCGTGGGAATCTATGCGGTCCTGGTTGCAAACATCCAGATGTCAGATAACATACATTCTGCATTGTTCGGCGTGATGGCATACACGGTGATCCTGTGTTTCAGTCTGATGAAAACAGGAAACTTTGCCCGCAGTATCTTTAACGCCCATTAAGAAAGGAGGAACTGGCAATGGCATTTGTATCTGTGCCTAAAGACTTAACCAAGGTCAAGAATAAGATCATTTTCAACCTGACGAAACGGCAGCTGATCTGTTTTGGGATTGCGGCAGCAGTAGGGCTTCCGTTTTATTTCTTAAGCAGGGGAATCATTGGTTCCAGTAACGCAGCGACCGGGATGTGCCTTCTGATGCTTCCGGCATTTTTATTTGCCATGTATGAGAAAGATGGACTTCCGTTAGAAAAGGTCTTAAAAAATATGATCACCGTAAAATTTATCCGTCCTCCAGTACGCAAGTACCAGATGGAAAATATGTATGAGAAAAAATATACCGTGGTCAGAAAGAAGAAAGGGGGAACGAAGGGTGTTAAAAAGAAAAAACGATAGACAGCCGCAGAGCATGGAAGAATTGTATCCGGATGATTACTGGCTGGATGAGGAGGATGGAGAAGAAGAACTTCCAGTCCCCGAAATGAAAAGAAAACCAGTAAGCGGCAGGCTGCACGATGAGCCGATGGTGACAGGATATGAAGCACTGGAACGCCAAAGAGGTGTCCGCAGACCGAACCGGAAACTGACACGCAGGGAAAAGAAAGCCCTCAAAAGGGCACAGAAATATGAAGAAAAACTGCATAAGGAACATGAAAAAGCGGATAAGAAAAATGCAAAAAGGGAAGCAAAGCTGGCAGCCAGGGCAGAAAAGCAGGCAGTGCGTGACGCAAAGAAAAACGCAAAAAAGAAAAAGAGCAGACCTGCCGCAGCACCGCCGGGGCAGCGTCCGGCAGGAAAAGCGGTTTCCGGAACGAGAAGCAGCGGGGCAGGAAAGAAAACACCGGATAGTGCCAGAGATAAGAGGATTACTGCACAGCAGTCGATTCCATACCATGAGATGGGAAGGGATGGTATCTGCCGGGTGCAGGACAAGTTTTATTCCAAGACGATCCGTTTTTATGACATCAACTATCAGCTGGCACAGAATGAAGATAAGAACGCCATCTTTGAAAACTGGTGTGATTTCCTGAATTACTTTGACAGCACGATTCATTTTCAACTGTCCTTTATCAACCAGCACAGCAACATGGCAGAGTATGAGAAGGTCATCCATATCAATCCGCAGGAGGATGAATTTGATGACCTGCGTATGGAGTTTGCCCAAATGCTCAATAACCAGCTGGCAAAAGGAAACAACGGGCTGATGCGTACCAAATATATCACATTCGGGATTGAAGCGGAGAATATCCGGGAAGCACGACCAAAACTGGAACGTATCGAGTCGGATATTCTGAATAACTTTAAGATTCTTGGGGTATCTGCCTATCCGCTGAATGGGGAGGATCGGTTACAGATCATGTATGAAACCTTTAACCAGGACAGCAAAGTTCCGTTCCATTTCTCTTATGACGATGTACTTCGGACAGGGCTTAGCACCAAGGATTATGTCGCACCGACCAGTTTTGTTTTTAAAAATGGAAAAGATTTTGAGATGGGAGGTACGATGGGAGCTGTTTCCTATTTACAGATCCTGGCACCGGAACTTACCGACAAGATGCTGGCAGAGTTTCTGGAGATGGACAGCAACCTGATGGTGAATTTCCATATCCAGTCTATCGACCAGATGAAGGCGATCAAACTGGTAAAAAGCAAGGTGACGGATATTAACCGTATGAAGATTGAGGAACAGAAAAAAGCGGTCCGGGCAGGCTATGACATGGATATTATCCCTTCGGACTTAAATACATACGGTGGGGAGGCAAAAAGGCTTCTGGAAGATCTGCAGTCCAGAAATGAGAGAATGTTCCTTGTGACAGCATTGTTCTTAAATACTGCACCGACCAAACAGGAACTGGAAAATGTGGTGTTCCAGACTGCCGGTATCGCACAGAAATATAACTGTGCATTGAAACGGCTGGATTACCAGCAGGAGCCGGGACTGATGAGCTGCCTGCCGCTTGCGATGAATTTTGTACCGATCAAACGGGCACTGACAACGACATCCACGGCAATTTTTGTCCCGTTTACCACACAGGAATTATTTATGGCTGGGGAATCTATTTATTATGGATTAAATGCCCTGTCCAATAACCTTATCATGGCAGACAGGAAGAAACTGAAGAACCCGAACGGACTGATTCTTGGTACACCGGGTTCCGGTAAGTCGTTTGCGGCAAAACGAGAGATTGCAAATGCATTTATCGTGACGAAAGATGACATTATCGTCTGTGACCCGGAGGGGGAGTATTATCCGTTAGTCCGGGCATTTCATGGACAGGTGATCCGTATTTCCCCGACCAGCCACGATTATATCAATCCGATGGATATTAACCTGGATTACGCTGACGATGATGACCCGCTTTCCTTAAAATCGGACTTCATCCTGTCTCTTTGTGAGCTGGTAGTAGGCGGAAAGAACGGACTGGAGCCGGTTGAAAAGACCGTCATTGACCGATGCGTAAGGCTGGTCTATCAGGATTTCCTTTCTGACCCGGTACCGGAAAAAATGCCGATCTTAGAGGATTTATATAATCTTCTCCGTAATCAGAAAGAGCAGGAAGCACAGCGTCTGGCAACGGCACTGGAGATTTATGTCAATGGTTCCTTAAAAGTGTTTAACCATAGAACCAACGTGGAACTGAGTAACCGTATCGTATGTTTTGACATTAAGGATCTGGGAAAACAGCTGAAAAAACTGGGTATGCTGATCGTGCAGGACCAGGTGTGGAACAGGGTAACGGTCAACCGTTCTGCGAATAAGAGTACCAGATATTACATTGATGAGTTCCATCTGCTCTTAAAAGAGGAGCAGACGGCAGCATACAGTGTGGAGATCTGGAAGCGTTTCCGTAAATGGGGTGGTATCCCTACGGGTATCACACAGAACGTAAAAGACCTGTTAGCCAGCCGGGAGATTGAGAACATCTTTGAAAACTCGGACTTTATCCTGATGCTCAACCAGGCATCTGGTGACAGACAGATCCTTGCAAGGCAGCTCAACATTTCCCCACACCAGCTTTCTTATGTAACGAACAGCGGGGAAGGTGAGGGACTGGTCTTTTATGGCAGTACCATTATCCCGTTCAAGGATAAGTTTGATAATTCTCTGATGCTGTATGCCCTGATGACTTCTAAGCCGGATGAGGTGGAAAAGCGTAAGAAACTTGGTATCGGGGAACGGGACGATTAAAGAAATAAACGAAACAAAATAAAACAGAGTAGAGGATGAGCCGGAGGAATACTTCCGGCAATTTTTCTGCCCGGAAATCATGGAGGATTACAAGATGAAAGATTACAGAAACATGGAGAGATGCAGCGGTGAACCTTGCTGCATATTTGCAGAAAGAATCTGTGCAGACAATGAAAAGGAGATTTTGAAAATGGAAAAGGACACAAAGGAAAAAGTAACGGCTGATGAAATGATGGATGATCTTATTTATCTGGCGGAACTGATTGATTTCATGGGAATTACATCTTGGCTGGCTGTAAGGGGAACTTTAAGTGAGCGAATGACAGACAAGCTGACGGATTCCATTGCAGGGATGGCAGATGAAGTGTTGGAGAAATGGGAGGACTATCAGGATAAGACAGAATAACCGGGACAAAGCAGTAAAGGGGATGGTCAAAGTTGCAGGAGCATGAGTATAAGGCGAGAGATAAAACCGTCCAGAAAATGAGCCGGGATGGACTGCGGGAAGAAAACCTCCGGAACAAGGAAGAAAAAAGGATCACCGGGCGGGATACGGATACCGAGATTTCCCGCAGTGAGAAGAAAGAGGAACTAGATTTTAGTAAACGCAGACATGAACGGCTGAAAGAAGAACGGGAGATGGAACAGCCGGAGCAGAGTTCCAGAAAACCCAGATATAGTAGGGAACATGCAGATATATTGGATGATGAACAAGATATAGCAACTGATGCGGATGTAGAAGAGGGGCTTACAGACGATAGCAGCGAGAACCCCAAATCTGCCTTTCGTACAGAGAGTATCCGTGGACAGCCAAGAGGGGAACGGGCATATCTGGAGACAGTTGCAGACAGCCGGGATCTTCGGAAGAAAAAGATGGTCAGGGATTATGCTGCAAAGGAAAGAAGGAAGGAAAAGGAGACTTCCAGAGAAGAAAAAGCAGCCAAAAGAGAATCTGCCCGTTACCGGGAAACTTCCGAAGTGATGGAAGATTCCCTGGATAAGTTCCACGAGGAGATCAAAGGCAAGTCCAAAAGGGAACGGGTGCTGAAGGAACAGCGGAAAAAAGTTTCCCGTCTGTCTTTTGGTGATGAGGGTGACGGCATGGTACATGGTGCCGGGATCGGTATCCGGAATCCGGCATCGGCAGTCAAAGATGCGGCAGTCACAGCAGCACACTGGAAAACGCACGAAAAAGAGGATGAAAATGCGGCAGTGGAAGGGGCACACCGGGCAGAGCTTGTCGGGGAAAGCCTTGCAAGGAAATCCATCTACATGCGGGAACGGCTGAAAGGGCGAAGGGAAGAATCCCGGAGATTAAAAGAAAGCGTCCTGGATGAAGCAGAAAGGAGCAGGCTGATATTTGAGACTGCCTATGGAAATGAAGCGAAGGACGCAGTGAAAAGAGAAGCAGAGAAGAAAAAGAAATCTGCCCTGCAGAAACTCTTTCAGAAGAAGCGTTACCAGAAGCAGTATCAGGCAGCCAGACAGAGTAAAAAAGTAAAGGATGCAGCGATCACTTCCGCACAGAAGTTTACGGAAAAAGCGAAAGATGCCGTCAAGATGGTGGCGGCACAGAACCGGGGGATTTTTGCCACGGTAGCTGTCTTTGCTCTGATCTTTGTGCTGATCGCAGCCAGTTTTACCAGCTGTACGGCATCTTTGCAGGGAGCTTCTTCAGCAATCATCTCTACCAGCTATTCCAGTACGGATGAAGATATTTATGCCGCTGAAAATGCGTACCGTGCCTTGGAAGAAGCACTGAATACACAGATCAATCAGATGGAATCCACCCATCCGGATTATGACGAATACCGGTACCAGATTGATGAGATCGGTCATAACCCATATCAGTTGACCTCTTATCTTACGGTAAAATACGGCGGCTTCACTTACGATGAAGTGGCAGAGGAGATTAAGGATATCTTCCGACAGCAGTATGGAATCACCACAGACTCTACCAGAGAAACAGTTACAGAAACCAAGACTGTCCGGGTAGGGGAGTCCTTGGGACTGGTTGTGACAAGTGGGTACTGTAACTGCCCGATCTGCTGTGGCCAGTGGAGTGGCGGACCGACAGCCAGTGGGGCAATGCCGACAGCAAACCATACGATTGCCGTGGATGCGGCGAATCCATTTGTGCCGATCGGGACCCATGTAGTCATGAACGGTGTGGAATATGTAGTAGAAGATACCGGAGCGTTCGCAAGATATGGGGTACAGTTCGATGTTTACTATGACAATCATGCGGCGGCATCCGCACATGGACACCAGACATGGGAAGCCTACATAGCAGACAGCAATGGAAACCAGGAAGTGCAGGTCACGACTACAAAAGAGGTGAACCGTCTGGATGTGACGATGACAAACCACAGCCTGGATGCCGTGTTAAGGAGCCGTATGACAGAGGAAGAACAGGAACGCTACGATGCGTATAACAAATATTACGGCAACCGTGATTATCTGTTTGATCTAAACAGCATACCCACCGGAAGCAGTGGATTTGGTTATGACATACCGGCAGATGCTTTATCTGATCCACAGTTTGCAAAAATGATACAGGAAGCAGAAAAATATCTGGGTGTTCCATATGTATGGGGCGGTTATTCCCCAAGTGGTTTTGACTGTTCCGGTTTTGTGAGCTGGGTTATCAATAACTGTGGAAATGGATGGAATGTCGGAAGATGTACTGCAGATGAGCTGCGGTCACACTGTTCGCAGGTATCTCTATCGGAGGCAAAGCCGGGAGATCTGATCTTCTTCCAGGGAACCTATGACACACCGGGAGCAAGCCATGTGGGAATCTATGTCGGCAATAACATGATGATCCACTGTGGCAAGCCTGTCCAGTATACCAGCATTGCAAGTGCTTACTGGCAGGAACATTTTATGGCGTTTGGTCGTCTGCATTAAAGGAGGTGACAGGGCAGATGAACATGAAATTAAAAAAACTTCTGAATGATATTCAGAAAACGGAGGATAAGATTGCTGAATTACAGGAACACCTGAAGCGGCAGAATACATTGAGACAGCAGATGGAAGATATAGAGATCGTTAAGTCGTTCCGTTCCATGAAGCTGGACAGCCGCAGCCTGCTTGTCCTGCTTGACGGGATTCAGAAAGGAACCGTTACGATCCAGATGGATGAGGACGGTGGTATCACGGTGGAGGATGCAAAAGCTCCGCAGAAAAAGGAAAACAACGCAGAAGTTCACAGACCACCTGTTGGTCAGATGACAGAAAGAGAGGTTTTAGACGATGAGGAATAAAGTGCTAAAGAAACTGCTTATGATTGCCATGGCAGTCACCATGATCTCCGGGACATCCATTGCTACGGTTTATGCAAATGCAAACCCACCGGCAGAGGAGACAACGACACAGGTAGTAGAAGAAACGGCAACAGAATCAACAGAAGATACGGAGAAGAAAGAGGATACCGGAAGGGTCACCGGGGAAGGGGATAATTCTGCTTTTTCTACTCCGGGAAATGCCCAGCTGGTGGATGATAAGGAAAATGATGATACGAAACAGTTCCTTACCATCCAGACCAAGAAGGGAAATACATTTTACATGGTCATTGACCGTTCCAGCAATACAGAAAATGTATATATGATGTCCCTGGTCGATGAGAATGACCTGGCAGAATTTCTGGATGAGACAGAAAAGAGCAAAGAAACCGAAGAATCAACCGTAGTGATCCCGGAAACCACACCGGAAACTACCCCGGTAGCAGAGGAGGAAACCGGAGTGAAGAAAGAAGAAAAGACAGGAATGAATGTAAAAGGACTTGGAGCAATCGTACTTGCAGCGATTCTTGGAGTGGCAGGTATCGCCGTTTATAAAAAGCATGGACGTGGCAAAGAGGATGACTATGTAAGCGAACAGCTGGAGTTCTCTGACGGACCGTATGTAAATGAAGAAGAGGATGAGGAAGAAGAATAAACTTCCATCTCCAAAGAAGCAACCAAAATAAGGACAGGGGCAGCCAGAGCAGTTTGGCTGCCCTTTTTTCAGAAAGGACAAAAAAAGCGTATGTCAAAATTTTTAGTGATCGCAGAGAAACCAAGTGTGGCACAGAGTTATGCCAAAAATCTGTCAGCTTATAAAAAAGAGGACGGATATTTAGAAGGGGAGAGCTGTATTGTCAGCTGGTGCCTTGGGCATCTGGCAGAGTATGCACAGCCGGAGGAATATGACCCGAAATATGGGAAATGGCAGTTTGATGACCTTCCGATTCTCCCGCAGGTCTGGAAGTTGAAAGTTTCCAGAGATAAGAAGAAACAGTTTGATGTGTTAAAAAGCCTGATGAACCGAGCAGATGTGGACTATCTGGTAAATGGCTGTGATGCAGGAAGGGAAGGGGAACTGATCTTCCAGAGAGTGTATGACCTTGCCGGATGCAGGAAACCGGTGAAGCGTTTATGGATCAGTTCCATGGAAGATACGGCAATCCGGACAGGTTTTCAGACAATGAAAGGAGCAGAGGAATACCGGAATATTTGCATGGCTGCGGTATGCAGGGCACAGGCAGACTGGCTAATCGGAATGAACGGAACCAGGGCATATACGACCTGTTATTTTAAACGTCTGGTTGTGGGCAGGGTGCAGACGCCAACGCTTGCCATGCTTGCGGAACGTCAGGATAAGATTGAGCATTTTCAGAAAGAAGCCTTTTATAAAGTAGCACTGACAGACGGAAGGCTTACGGTAGTTTCTGAAAATATTGCAAATGAGGAAGCAGCCGATCTCCTTGCTTCCTTATGTATGGATTCGGAAGCAGTGATTACACAGGTAAAGAGGGAACAAAAGAAAGCGTTTCCTCCCAAACTTTATGATTTGACCAGTCTGCAAAGGGAAGCAAACCGTTACTTTGGCTATACGGCAAAGAAAACACTGGATATGCTGCAGGAATTATATGAAGAAAAGCTGGTCACTTATCCAAGAACGGACAGCCAGTTCGTGACGGAGGATATGAGGGATACCGTAGAGGAACTGGTAGGGAAAATGCCAGTCTTACTTCCGTTCTTGGATTATGGACAGCTGGGACATAACATCACCAGAGTGATTAACAATGCAAAAGTATCCGACCATCATGCGATTCTTCCAACAAAAGAAGCCGTAGAAAAAGGAATCTCTGATCTGACAGCGGACAAAAAGAACCTGATGATGCTGGTCTGCCAGCAGCTGGTGCAGGCAACAGGGGAAGAGTATCAGTATGAGCAGACGGATATTACGGTCAAATGTCAGGGACATGATTTTACCGCCAGAGGAAAAGTGCCGGTGCAGATGGGATTTAAAGCGGCGGGGAATGCCTTTAAGAACCAGTGCGTGAAAGCCAAGCCGGAAGAAGAAACGGAAAAAGAAACTTCCATTCCATATGGATATGAAGAAGGAATGACGCTTTCTCCGGTAAAGGCAGAAAAGACAGTGCATTTTACTTCCCCGCCAAAACCATTCAATGAAGATACCCTCCTTGCCGCTATGGAAACCGCAGGGAATAAAGACTTTGATTCGGAGACAGAGAAGAAAGGACTGGGGACTCCGGCAACCAGGGCAGGTATCATTGAAAAACTGGTTTCTTCCGGCTATGCAGTCAGAAAAGGAAAGCAGATCTTGCCAAGCACAGAGGGCAGGGAACTGGTGAATGTCATGCCGGCTTATCTGAAATCTGCCGCAATGACTGCCGAATGGGAAAATCAGCTTTTAATGATGGAAAAAGGGCAGATCACCGATACACAGTTTATGGGTGAGATCACTTCTTTAGTCGGTAAGATTCTTTCTGTGTGCAGGGAAATACCGGAAACGGAAAGGAGAAGGTTCCAGAAAGCAAGGGAAGTGATTGGTAAGTGTCCGGTCTGCGGCTCTGATGTCTACGAAGGAAAGCAGAATTTTTACTGCTCCAACAGGCAGTGTGATTTTGCCCTTTGGAAAGAAAACCGTTTCTTAGGAAGCATGGAGAAAACACTGGATAAAAAGATGGCAGTGGAGCTTCTTGATAAAGCCTGCACCCATGTAAAAGGGCTGTATTCCAGAAAAAAAGATATAAAGTTTGACGCAGACCTTTTACTGACACTGGAGGACGGAAAGCCAAGGTTCCATCTGGAATTTCCAAAGAAGAAATAAGGCAAGGAGGTAGGCAGTATGTCGAAATTACAGGACATCCGGGAACTGGCACAGGAACATGCGACATCGGTGAGCAGTTCGCCAAGGGACTGGATGGGTTATATGGATACCGCAGCGAGACTATACAGGTATCCTTTTACAGACCAGTTACTGATCCACGCACAGCATCCACAGGCAACCGCCTGTGCGTCCCTGGAACTGTGGAATGAGAAGATGTTCCGCTGGGTAAACCGGGGAGCTAGGGGAATCGCCCTGCTTGACGAGAATGGTCATAATACCAGACTCCGGTATGTGTTTGATATTTCAGATACGCACATGGTGGCAGGCGGAAGAAGCCCTTACCTGTGGCAGATGCAGGAACATCAGCAGGAAGAGATTCTTACCCATCTGGCAGAAGCGTATGGTCTGGAAGAAAAAGATACAGGGACTTTATCGGATGCGTTGATGGCGGTTGCAAGGGAAATGGTCGCAGACAGTCTGGAAGAATATCTGGACGGCTTGGAATATGCAGCGGAAGGAACGTATCTGGAAGATCTGGATGAAGTTACGGTCCGCAGTGATTTCCGCCAGCTTGCAACGGACAGTGTATATTACATGCTTTGCAGACGGTGTGGTCTGGAACCGATGGAGCTTCTGGAAGAAGAGGATTTTATGCATATTACCGATTATAACCGGCTGTCTGTACTGACCTTTCTTGGAAATGCAGCAAGCCAGATCAGTGAGAGTGTTCTGATTGACATTGGAAGGACGGTACATAAAATTTCTCTGGAAGAAGCCAGAAAAGAGGTTGAAATTTCCAATGAAAGGAATTATAATAACTTTAACACGTTAATGCGTGAAAATAAGGGCGTAGAAAACAACAAAGAAGAAAATATCGAGAATGAAGGAGGAACCGACTATGGAACTGACATATCATCGCAAGGGGGATTACCTGTTTCCGAACCTGACCGTAGAGGAGGAAGAAGTGACAATAGGGAAATACGGGATGCTTCGGAGGACATTCCTGAAGGAACACAAGAACAGCCTGTATCAGAGCCTGTTCCTGACAGGAAAGCTGAACAGCCATCTGGCAGAGATCGAGAAGGCAGCACAGGAGAGGATGGACAGCCAGATGGAGAAACTGCTGAAGAACCATCCGGCACCGGACAAGGAAGCAGACCCGATGGCCTGGACAGCACATATGAACGCACTGATGGCAACAGCGGAAGAGAGCATCTTGACGGAATTGGTATACAGCTAGTTGAAGATACAAGAGAAGATGGACTGAGCAAAGCAGAGGAAGAAATTGCCTCTGCTTTATCTTTGCCCGAATATCCTACAGCAAATGAACAGAAAAGGCAGATTGGTGAAAGAGTAGCTGCTTTTTATGCCGGGGAGATTCCTATTCCGGAAAGTGTTGTGGATGATATTTTACGGACGGGAGGAAACCGGACAGGAAGCCAGCTGCGTATCATCTATAACTTTATGAGTGAACAGTCACCGGGAGAATACACGGAGTTTGTAAAGCGTGAGTATAGAAAAGGCGGCAAAGGTTTTCAGATGGATGGAAGGGAGTATTCCGTCTGGTTTGATGAAACTGGGATGCAGATCGCAGTCGGGCATACGGTGGCAGACCAGATTCTGGATAAAGCCTTTTTATCCTGGAAAGATGTCAGCAGACGTATCCATCAGCTTTTAAATCAGGGAGAATATGCCCCGCAGTCGGTATTGGATGTGGCAAGGGACAACGCATTGAAGGAACACGCACAGGCACTTGCTTATATGAAAGGGGATATGGCAGAAGGTGTGGCAGAGATTGTCTTTGATGAAGCAGATCTGCCGCATCTTCGTAGTATTTATCCGGAAATCACGGATTATCTTACTGAAAAACTGCAAGATCCAGGGTGGCTTTCGGATTTGAATGAAAGACTGGAAGCACTGGCAGAAGCCTATGAGACGGACAACTCTCTTATGCGTTTCCATCATTATAATCCGGTCAATATCTCCAGACAGTTCCAGAAGTTTGCAGATGAAGTGATCCCATACCAGGCAAGAGAGGGATTCTCATGGAAAGAACAGCAGATGTTCATTACACAAGACGAGATCGACGCATTTCTTGTCAGAGGTGGGGCGTATTCCGAAGGCAGACTCAGGATATATTCCTTTTATCTGCTGCATGAGGATGAAAGATCGAGGACAGGTTTTATCAAGGAACAGTATGGGATCGGTGGAAGCA
>ENA-OPRW01000362-OPRW01000362.1-human-gut-metagenome-genome-assembly--contig:-NODE-362-length-49047-cov-7.586667_pt1 | contig 49047 bp, 69 predicted proteins | sample MGYA00241898_ERZ501890 | MGnify/ENA primary metagenome ERZ501890 (study PRJEB25962, sample SAMEA2042216) | human gut metagenome | biome: human gut; feature: human-associated habitat; material: faeces... | reverse complement strand
AGGATAGGAAGCTGCTGATAAAGGAAAAGACACTTACAAATGTAGGTGTCTTTTTCATATGCCGGGGCTTCCTATCCGGACGGGTTACCCGGGATAGCCGGAGAACATCTTTTGAGGCTTATAGGACATTTCGTGTTGGTTTTTATACCGATGAAGTTAGACATTGTCTGGTTTCATCGGTATTTTATCTTTTTTCTAAAAAGATAAAGGGTGGACAAAATGAGTTGGTAAAAAGTCCGAAAATGATTGCTATGACTGCTTTAATTAGGGTTATATCTTTTTAAAATATGTTTATTTTAAAAGGAGAACCTTATGAAACAAGTTAGGTGTTTATATTGCGGTTTCTTTTGCTCAAAATATGGTAAAACTCGTACAGGAAGGCAACGGTGGTACTGCAAAGAATGTCATTCTGTCTTTGTGAATCCAATTAATAAGAGGGCTCATGATTTTAAGCACTTTATTCAGTGGTTATTTAGTAAGAATGTGCAAAGATCCATGCCTGGCGACGGTCGTGATTTTCGTAGGAAGATAACTAAATTTTGGGGAATCTGGCCTATGCCGCCTAAAATTGAGAGTCCGATGAATGTTGTATATGTGGACGGTATTTATTTAGGAAGAAAAGCATGTATCCTTATTTGTTGTAATAAAAGATATGTGCTTGGATGGTATTTGTGCCGCTATGAGAATTCCAGAGCCTGGGAAGCATTGATGCAGAGAATTGCGGCTCCCGCTATGGTCGTTTCTGATGGAGGCCCCGGCTTCCGGAAAGCACTAAAAAGAGTCTGGCCCAAGGCTAAGCTGCAGCGTTGTATTTTCCATGCCTTCCTCCAGGTAAAGAGATATACAACCGGTAGACCTAAAACCATTGCCGGTATTGAGATGTACATGATAGCAAGGGATTTGCTGATGATAAAAGACATGGAGCAAGCAGGTCATTGGGTAACCCGATTGATAAACTGGAGAATAAAGCATAAGACCTTTCTTAGTGAAATGACACGAGATGAAAAAGGCAAACTTCGCCCTATGCATGAACGTTTACTAAAGGCCGAGCGGTCACTGGCCAGATTAGTACGGCAAAACACATTATTTACCTATTTGGATGAATCGTTGTCTTATGGAGAAGAACTACCATCGACCAATAACCGTATAGAAGGCGGAATAAATGCACAATTAAGAACGATGCTTAGAAACCATCGGGGGATGTCCATTGAAAGATGCATAAAAGCGGGTTTCTGGTGGTGTTACTTCTACTCACCGAAACCGCTTTCTGCATCTGAAATCCTAAAGGTAATGCCCACTGACAGGAGCATTTCTAAACTATATAAAGCGATGAATGAACGAGCCAAATTAGAGGATTCAATTCCCACATGGGGAGATGCTATTGTGTGGTCAGAATTACATAAATCCGATTCATTTCTTGCTTGTTTTTTGGGTTAGCCATCAACACGTTTTGTCCTATAACCCAAAACTGTTTTCTTGACATCCTTGCAGGGGAACAGTTTTTTGTTAAAATTAAAGAATAAATTTAAAAATAAGTTTGTGCGTGTATGTTTGATACGCAAGGAGACGCTATGAAATCCTTTGCAGTTTTTTTAGTGGTAATTGCCGGAACCATGTGGGCGGGAAGCGGGCTTGCGGCCCAGCATTTTCTTGCACATAATGATCATACCGCTATGGACCTGACTGTTTTCCGTATGATTTCTACGGCACTTATTATTTTCGTGATTGCTTTTATGCGGGGAACCTTGGGGCGGTCTATGCGGATACTTAAGGAATATCCTACATTATGGATCAAACTTATTTTTTACGGTCTGGGGCTCATGCTTATGCAGCATACTTATTTTGCGGGAATTGGTGCGGGAAACGCGGCTGTGGCTACGGTGATTCAGTATATATGCCCCGCACTTGTTATCTGCTGGGGGGCTCTGCGAAGAAAAAAGGTACCGGGGATGGGTGACATGTTTGCTGTGGTGCTGGCGGTAGGAGGTGTATTTCTTCTGGCGACAGGAGGAGATCCCCGGACATTGTCTGTTCCTGCGGAGTGTATCTATTACAGTGTTTTGTCCGCCGTATTTTATGCTTTTTGTTCCATTTATCCAAAGCAATTGATGATGACACTGGATAATTCATTTCTTCTTATGTTCGGCATGCTTTTCGGCGGTATAATGGGGTATATGGCTGATCCTGTTACTGATTTAGGCACGTTCTTCCATAATGATGTACTTTTTGATATGTTTATGATTATTATTTGCGGTACGGTTATTGCTTTCATTTGCTATAATGCCGGACTTGCATGGTTGACTGAAGAGCAGACATCAGTGACCGCGACCGTGGAACCGGCCGTTTCTGTCATCGCATCCTATTTCCTTTTTGGAACGACGTTCGGTTTGTTTGAAGGAACAGGGATCATTATGGTTTTACTTGCTATTCTTATGCCGGTCATGAGAAAATGGCATGGAAATTAGTTTTCCCCGCTTTGAGGTTCTGCTATAATGTGTACTGAATGAAATACGAATAATTGTCGATAAATAACCATGCAGGAGAGACTATGGATACGAACCATATCAGGAATTTTTCTATTATTGCCCACATTGATCACGGCAAGTCTACACTGGCGGACCGTCTTATTGAGATGACGGGAACCGTGCAGAAGCGCGATATGGAAGCGCAGATACTGGATACAATGGAACTGGAACGGGAAAGAGGTATCACGATTAAAGAGCAGTCTGCCCGTTTAATGTACAAATATAAAAATGGAGAAATGTATGAGCTGAATCTCATTGATACTCCGGGGCATGTAGACTTCAACTATGAAGTGTCTCGAAGCCTTTCTGCCTGTGAGGGAGCCATTCTTATCATTGATGCGACACAGGGCGTACAGGCGCAGACTTTGGCCAATGTATATCTGGCGCTTGATAATAATTTGGAAATTATCCCGGTTGTTAATAAAATTGATTTACCCAGCGCCGATGTGGAACGGGTAAAGAAAGAAGTGGAAAATGTTATCGGGCTGGATATGTCAGAAGCGGTTCCGGTAAGTGCTAAAACCGGTCTTAATGTAGAGAATGTGCTGGAGCGGATTGTGGAATTAGTTCCGCCGCCGGAAGATCGTTCCGATAAACCGCTCCGCTGTCTGATTTTTGATTCCATCTTTGATCCTTACAAAGGTGCTATTGCTTATGTCCGTATTATGGATGGGGAAATCCGGCCAGGTATGGAAATAAAGATGATGTCTTCAGGGAAAGTGTATACAGTTACAGAAGTAGGATACTTTACGCCTCTTCCCAAAGTTACTACTGTTTTGACTTGTGGATCTGTGGGATATGTAGCGGCGAGCATAAAAAATGTAGGAGACTGTGCAGTAGGTGACACGATTACATCTGCTGAAAATGGTTCCAAAGAACCTCTTCCCGGATACCGTAAGGCGCTGCCTATGGTTTTCTGCGGCCTCTATCCTATTGAAAGTAAAGATTATGATCAGCTGAAGATGGCATTGGAAAAGTTGCAGCTCAATGATGCAGCGCTTGAATATGTGCCGGAGACGTCACAGGCACTTGGTTTCGGATTTCGTTGCGGTTTCCTCGGGCTGCTCCATATGGATGTTATCCAGGAACGTCTGGAACGGGAATATAATTTGAAATTGATTACAACGGCACCGTCGGTTATCTATCATGTATTCAAGACAGACGGGGAGATGATAGCCGTGGATAATCCGGCGGAATTGCCGCCTATGACAAAAATTGAGCATATAGAAGAACCGATTGCCAAAGTAGAAATACTTGTGCCTTCTGACATGGTGGGTAATGTAATGGAATTGGTGCAAAATCGTCGTGGTGAATTTCAGACGATGACTTATCTGGATGAAACACGTGTGGATTTATCTTATAAAATTCCATTGGCGGAAATTATTTTTGATTTCTTTGATAAGTTGAAGTCGGCAACGAAGGGGTACGCTTCTTTGGACTACCAGATTTCCGGTTACCAAAAAACAGATGCCGTTAAACTGGACATTCTACTGAACGGGGATCTTATTGACGCGTTGTCTATTATTGTCCACAAAAGCAATGCGGCATCCCGTGGCAGAGTATTGGCGCTCCGATTGAAAGACATTATTCCGCGCCAGCAGTTTGAGGTGCCGATCCAGGCAGCGGTAGGAAGTAAGATTATTGCGAGAGAAACGATTAAAGCTTATAAGAAAGATGTCCTCGCCAAATGCTATGGCGGTGACGTAAGCCGGAAGAAAAAGCTTCTGGAAAAACAAAAGGAGGGGAAAAAGCGTATGAAACAGGTGGGAAGCGTAGAAATTCCCCAGGAAGCCTTCATGGCGGTATTAAAAGATGACTGATTCCAAAACGCTTGGCCTTTACTTACATATTCCATTCTGCCGAAGCCGCTGTTATTATTGCGGCTTTTATTCTGTAGGCAGCAAATTGACGGACAGTTTCCTTGATGCGCTGGTGCAGGAAATGGAAAATAAAAGCAAACTTTTTGAGGATAAACTTTGTGATACGGTTTATTTAGGCGGAGGAACACCCTCCGTGTTGTCCGGAAATCAATTAAAAAGCATTATAGAAGCATTGCACCGGTATTTTCATATCTATGAGAATGCGGAAATTACGATGGAAATGAATCCTTGTGATATGACAGAAGCATATTTAAAAAATGCTTTGGAACAGGGTGTCAATCGTATTTCTGTGGGGGTACAGACTAATCGTGATGAACTTCTTGTAAAAATTGGGCGCCGCCATACGGCTGCTGAAGCGGAGAAAGCTGTCAATCGGGCATTCAAACTCGGTTTTAGAAATATCAGCATTGATTTAATGTGCGAACTTCCCGGGCAGACAGTGGATGATTTTGAAAAGACATTAAAGTACGCTGTTCACTTGCCGGTTACTCATATGTCGGTATATAGTTTGATTTTGGAGGAAGGAACGAGATTTTCCCAAATGGCGTCGCGCGGTATTCTGGCGCGTCCGTCAGAAAATGACAGTTGGGCAATGTATCAGGCGATGTGTCGGATACTTCCTCATTACGGATTTGAGCGGTATGAAATTTCCAGTTTTGCGCGGACAGGGTTTCAATCTGCCCATAACAGGAAGTATTGGAAATTAGAAGACTATTTAGGGTTGGGGCCCTCTGCCTGTTCCCGCATTGGGCATGAACGATGGGAAAATATTTCTAACTTAAGGCTGTATGAAGCGTGGTTGGCGGCAGACGAGCCTGTGGAAGAAAAAATTTCTCTTTCCCCAAAAGAAGAAATGGAAGAATTTGCATTTCTTGGACTTCGTATGAAAGAAGGCATCAATGGCAGAGAATTTTATCAGCGGTATGGGAAAGAAATAATGGAAGTTTATGGCAGTGTGGTGAAAAAGCTGGTGAAAGAAAAGATGATTTTCCTGAATAATGGGAACATTCAAATGACCTATAAAGGGGCGGCACTTGGAAATTATGTGTTTGAACAATTTCTTTTGGATTGAATCTGTTGGCAGGGAAATATCCCTATCAGTTTTATTTTGTAAATGTTTTTACTTTTTACAGTTGTTGCATTAAAATAAAAAGAACTTATTAAAAAGGAGGGAGACACATGCCGGTATCATACATGGAAATTGATTTAAGAGCGTTTCGTCACAATCTGCGGGTTATCCGCAGCCATTTAAAAAATGTACCGGCGCTTGCTGTAATCAAAGCAAATGCTTATGGACATGGGGCGGTAGAGTGCCTGCGTGCAGCTTTAGAGGAAGGCTGCGTCGGTGCTGCGGTAGCCCGAGTGGAAGAAGGCCGTGTTGTTAGGGCATCCGGTTTTGATTGTCCGGTTTATGTCCTTGGACTGCCGCTTCCGGAAGAAATGTCCGTGGGTGTTAATGAAGAACTTATTCTTCCTGTTGATGATACGACTAATTTGGAAGCGTTGGAGACAGCCGCGTCCACTTTAAAAAAAATGGTGGAAGTGATGCTTCCTATTGATACGGGAATGAATCGAATCGGTACACATGCAAAAGATTTACCTGCCTTTCTGGAAAAATTAAAAAAATATCCCCACCTGCATATTCATGGGTTGTTTACCCACTTGGCAACAGCTGATGCAAAAAATAAGAGTAAAGCGTATAAACAACTGGCAGAATTTGAAGAGGCCCTTTCCGTTATGCCGTCATTGGAGAATTTGGTTATTTCCGCAGCAAGCAGCGCAGGGGTCGTGGATATTCCTGAAAGCTGGTACAATCTGGTGCGCCCGGGGATTATCCAGTACGGGCCTTCTCCCTCAAATACGATGCTGAATTATCTGGATTTAAAGTATATGATGACTGTAGTAAGCCATATTACCCATGTGCAGGTGGTGCATAAGGGAGAAACCGTAGGGTATGGTGCTACATATACAGCAGGAAAGGATATGAGAATCGCTACGATTCCTATCGGATATGCAGACGGATATCCCCGTGCACTTTCTAATAAAGGCGCAGTTCTTATTGGAGAGAAACGCTGTCCTATCGTGGGGCGTATCTGTATGGATCAGCTTATGGCGGCTGTTGATGATACCGTAATGCCTGGTGATGAAGTCGTTCTTATCGGAAAACAGGGGGAGGAAGAAATTAAAGTGGATGAGCTGGCAGAACTGGCCGGTACAATTCATTATGAAATTCTTTGTGGGCTAAGACGGATTCCACGGATATTTATTGATGAAAAATGATTATAAATACTGATTGATGAAATAAAAAAGAAGGCGCATTATTAATTTACGACCTTCTTTATGTGCTATATGCCGACATTTAGCGTTTTGTGCAACTTTATGATTATAACGAGAATGTTTTAAAATAAATGGAGCGCCTAGAGGGATTCGAACCCTCGCACCTGGTTCCGGAGTTCTGTTTTATGTGGAAAGAATTATTTTTTAAAAGTGTGATTTAATCGGTAAAATCAATAGTCTGGCGGACTTATTTGTGGGGCGAAAAGGGGTTAAAAATGGCAAAGTGGAGCAAAATATGGGTGAGATTGCTCCACAAACTGCTCCACTTTTTAACCATAAATCTGATTAATTTTTTCTATAATCCGTTCATCATAACTTGGGATAACATGGCCATATAAATCTAAGGTGTGGCTTACTCTTGCATGACCTAACCGGCGGGACACTTCTATAATCGGAATACCGGCGGATAGTAATAATGTGGCGTGGGTATGCCGTAAACAATGAAAATTTCTGTATGGAAGTCCGCATTGTGTGATTACTTTTTTCCATGCTCGCTCTAAAGATTCCGGGCGGACAGGATTATTGTTTGAGTTTCGGAAAACAAGCGTTTCTTGCTTGATATCTATTGTCTTTTCGTTATTTCTCAATTCCTGCAGTGCGGCGGTGACCGTAGCGGGAATTGAGATTTTTCTTTTTCCTGATTTTGTTTTCGGAGGCTGAAATGTAATTTCACTGCCGACACGCTGTAATTGCTGACGGATAATAACGGTGCCATTCTTCAAATTTACGTCTTTCCAGCGCAAGCCCAACACTTCACCCCTACGCATGCCAGTATGAGCCGCCAAAAGGAAAATAGGATAGAAAGCGGGGATTTTATCTTTTGTGTAAGAAAGGATTTTATTAATTTCATTTTTATTAAATATGCCGGGTTCATCCCGGACAATCTTTTTTGCTTTTGAAAGCCGGACGATATTCTTCTGAATGATATTTAAATCAACAGCTTGTTGAAAAGCGGCGTGTAAAAGCACATGGACTTTACGAGAACAGTCCGGGGTTAAACTGTTTAATAATTCTTGTACTTGAGATACGCTGCAAGACTGAAGGGGAATGCGAGAAATAGGCTCAATCTTTGCGGCAAGATAGAGATATCTTTCATATGTACTGGCTCTGACAGTATCCTTTTTGTAAGTAGAGAGGAAATATAAAAGCCACTGTCCGACAAGCATATCTGACGGCTCAACAAAATTACCGTCACGCTCTGCTATTTTCTGCCGTGACATCCAGTCCATGGCATCGTCTTTCTTCTTAAAACGTTTAGAATATCTTTTTCCGCTGATCATAACAAAAGCACGATAGCTGTCATGGATCTTATCGTAAATCAAGGATCCTCTTTTATACTGTTTCACGCAACCACATCCTCTTTCCGTTGTTACCAGTGGTATTATGGTTCGGTTTTAAAATTTTAAACCTTTTAATTTAATATCTGCTATCGATTTGTCATACACGATGAACATAGACCGCGAAACATCTTTCAATTTTCCATTGTTTACATCTTCTGAAATTTTATATTTATATTCTCCGGAGTGGACATCTATAATTGTTAATACGGTTTGTCCTTTAAATTTCATTGTTGTATGAAATAATCCGGGGGCATTTATTTTATCAATATAAAATTGGCTATATACGATGTAGTCGGCATTCAGGAGTTTTCCGATATTAATTAAATCTGTTGTACTGAACGAAATATCAATCTTATTGCCTAAAATATAATCATTAGCGACCTGCGCTGTTTTTTCTTCCGGTATCATGGATCCTTGCATAGCATTCACAATCAACTGCTGCCTTGCTTTTAGCTCTTTCAATTCATTTTTATCTTTTGTAGATTGTCTTGCGCCAGCCATTAAAACTGCGACATTTGGAGCCGATGCATAAGCGATATTAAATGTAAATAAAGACATGATAGTAATTAATAGTGTAATCAACAATTCTACTTTTTTCATTTTTCGACTCCTTTATAAATGACGTGCCCCGTAAGAAATAGACTTAAGATAAACCAATTGATATGGAATACCGAATGTACGCGCCAGATTATAAATATCCGTTTCCGGATGACAAGCTATCAATTCATCAGGGAACAGCAATTCTACGGCAAACTGATTCGCTTCTTTTTCAATCTTGCAATTAGCAATAAAAGAATTTCTATTAAAAGCATGGGTGCCGGCATGCGGATGAAGCAGCGCATGGCCGAGTTCATGAGCACAGATGAACGGCTGGAGAAACGGATCGGCATGATCATTTATTCGTATTGTTTTGATGCGAAACAAATTACTGAAATATCCCAAATTCTTCCCGAGCTCTTCATATAAGATATGGATGTCATTTTCCGCAGCAATATGGAACGGATTCCTTGTGTCATGTATATTCGCTATATCATTTGCGAACTTTTTTATATTCATGATGTAATCCTTTATTTACGATGTTTCTTTGGAGTAAACTTTTCTTTAGCTTTTAATTTTGCAAAGCGGAGAGCATTTTCAAGAGATGCTTTCATGTACTCCCGTGTTTCGGGATCCATCGGTTCTCCGCCGTTATACATAGCAATAGAATCCTGACCGTCCATATCATTTAAAATATCGGACAGCCTTTTTTGAATATCTTTTTCATCCTTTTTGGTAAGGGAGGTGCCAAGAGACATATGAGCAGACTTATCATCATCGGTTAATCCCATCATATACGATGGGGTAACTTGAAATAACTTAGCCAATTTTGAAATCAATGATCGTTTGGGATTAACAAGCAAGCCGTGTTCATATTTGTATATAGCTGCTTTTTGCAAACCTACATATTCTGCAACTTCCTGCTGTGTTAGCTTATTCTTTTTTCTTAAAGTATAAAGGATATCTTTAAATTCCATATGCATCACCATCCTTTCGTGTCTTGATTATACCATAAAATTTTTTGAAAACAAGAAAAAGTATCTTGACAAGATACAAAAACAGATATACAATCAAGGTGTCCTGAAAAGACACTAAAAGAAAGTGAGGTGAAAAAAATGAATAAACCATTGATGAGGGCAGAAATGATGAAATATGGAGATAGTCAAAAAGATTTAGCGAATGCGTTAGGGATAAGCCTATCTCGATTAAATCTAAAAATCAACGGTGGGGCAGATTTTCGACAGGCAGAAATACTTTTTATAAAAGATAGGTATAAATTAAAGCCGGAAGAAATAGACGCTATTTTTTTTAACGAAAGAGTATCCTAAAAAGATACAAAATATATTTTTGAGAGAAAGGAAGAGAGGTGAAAAGGATGAAAGTAACGATAGAAGGAAACGCAGAAGAGTTAAGAGCGTTTATAAAAAAAGAGCCCCGCGGCAACGGAGCTCCATCTTTAAAACTGGGCGATAGTGAAATTATCCAGTTTAAAGACCATATACTTGTGTGTTCTAATCGACTTGTCGTTTTCGACCAAAACGACAATCCACGCATAGCATTGGCTACTCAACAAAAATGACGATCATGCCGTCAATGAGGCTGAATCTGTAATCTGTCTTAATAAAAGTATTGCTACTATCAATAATCGTTTCAGCTATGATTTTACCTTTATACGAATATCGATGATGCATGTATCCTGGTTTTTCGGTATGTATCTCAGGAGTTATATCAGACACTTTACCGTTCAGCTTGAACCTAATTTCAATTGGATTCATATTAGTTCACCTCCTTCCTGTTCAAATTATAGGGCGGGGGAGATGTATTAAGCAAATCAAACAAAAAAGAGAGAGGTGATAAGTATGCTTACGAATACAAAAGATTTCTGTAAGACAACCGGATATCCGGTTACAACAATACGGGCACTATGCAGGATAGGAGAGATACCGTTCATTCCATCAGGGAAGGCGTATCTGTTTGATCCGAAAGATGCGGAATCGGCTATCCGGCGGAAAATGGAAGAGAATGCGCAGAAACGGAAGATGAAACAAAGCGGATATAATTTCCGGGCGGAAGTTAGAAAGATGAGGGCGTAAAAATGGTAGATAAAATGATGAATTATTTATGGCTGGCGGTTTTCGTGACAATGATGATTGCGGTCGCGGAGAAGTTATCATGCATAAATTCCTAACCGCATTCATGATTACTGTCGGTATCGCAGGGTACGCAGTACAGCCAGAGCCACCGGCAATCTCATACGCGGTGAACATTTCAAAGGGAGAAACCTTATGGGATGTATGTGACCGCGTTTCCGGCGGGCGGGAAAATCTCCAAGAGTTAGTCTGGAGAACCGCGAAAGAAAACAATATCAAAGACCCGGGAACATTACAGCCCGGACAAGAAATCGTTGTCAAAGTGAGGGAAATCCCGAATGTACGAGCTGAAGATACAAGCAGATAACGAGCTGAAACAATACGATATCGCAGTAAAAGGCTTCGACGATAAATTCTTTTCATTAGCAGTTGCCGTTGCGATTAACGAGCTATACCGTGACCAGTGTCCGCCGGAACTGATAGGAATGATGAGTAGCCGTGATCCAGAAGTCAGAAAAAGAGTTATTGATACGATGGAAAAGTGCCTTCTTGCGAAAATGGAGAAAGGAGATCGGGAATGGGAAAAAGAGAATATATAGAAGGTCAGTTACTCTACATCGCTCACCCTTACGGAGGCGATGAGAAGAACAAAGAAAGAGTACAGACATATTTAAAAATGTTGCAAGCGAAATACCCAGAAAAAACATTGTTTTCCCCATTGCACAATTGGGGATATGCACCATATGACAAGGAGCATCAGCATAAGCCGATGAAAGACTGCTTAGAAGTGCTGCAGCGATGCAATGCGCTGATACTCTGTGGAGACTGGGAAAAAAGCCAGGGGTGCAATCAAGAATATGCCGCTGCGTATGTAATGGATATGCAGATCTATGAAATGAAACCGACGGGGGAAATATGCAGCGTAGACTGATATGCCACGAGTGCGGGAAAGCAATTCCCGCCGAATATGTGATGTGGACGAAAGACGGAAAAGGAAACATGGTTCCTGTCCATCGGGATTGTTCATTCTACGTTTATCGAGCCGATGAAACATGGAGATATTCAAAGAAAAGGAGAAAAAAGTGAGATTCAAACTACCGGAAGCGGCATTCCGAAAACTATGCCGGCTTGTCAAACAAAGGGACGAGGAGCTGGCGGAAACATACCAGTCTATTATCGGAGAGTGGCCGCCGTCGCGCGGGGAAGTCCACCATGCGAAACACGCGGGCAGCGGGGGACCGGACAAAGAGGATAATCTTATCCATCTGTCATACGAAACGCACCGTTTCAAAGCACACGGACTCTCCGGCACGAGAAAACAATACATGGATGAACAAATCAAAACATACCTTAACTGTCATGCGGTTAAAGAATGGAGAAAAGAACATGAAATGGAACTGCAGGAACTTTATAAAACGGAAGAAGAACGAAGAATCAAAAAGAAAAGAGCAGGATGTATTCCGAAGAAGCCCAAGTGGGCGAAGTACTGACATATATCTTTTGTGGGACAACGTCCGGAAGCATCCTATCGGCTGGCTGATAGAAGAAACACCGGATAAAGAACGGCTGATACCACAGAAAGAAATGCCGGTATTTTTTATGGATGAAAACAACACATATACATCATCCGGCGGACGAAAATTCAAGATAATAAAAAATCCCCGCGGACATTGGATCGTCCAAAGCGGGGACAGAAAAGAAAGAGTGAGCATAGAATGGCAGTCATGAAATTAGCAGGCGGAAAAACAGTAGAAGTTTACCGCAACAGGAAATGCCGTGTATGCAAATCGAAAGTATTCCAGACCGTATGCTGCAGAAAAGAAAAAGCCAATATATGCCAGAAGCACTGTAGAAAATGCGAACATTATCTGGACTTTTTGCAGAGATGTATATATCGGGAAAAGACAGAAGAGCCAGAAGAAAACAACGAAAAAGAAGAAAAATAAAACCGCTCAGAGAAGAACCCTGAGCGGAAGTGCCGTAGCACCAAACCACTACATAAATTATAAGTGAAACGGCACAAAATGTCAAGAAAAAAGGGGAGTTCAGCCCCTTTTGAGGACTTGATATAGTAGTTAATTCTTGGAACAGGAATTTAAAAAAGTGCCGTACCGAAAAGAAATATTTCAAGCCCCCGGAATTTATGAAGTGAAAAAATATCACACATATCGATTAGGGGGTAACAGAGTCAGAGGTCCCAATATTCAAAAAACAGATAAGGGACTCAAGAAAAGAAACTCCCGCCGGGCGAAAACAAAACTCTATCGGCTCATAGCAACGAATTTCAAAAGAGATGATCTGCGTATTGACTTGACATATGCAAATCCGGAGCCGACAGCAGAAGAAGCAAAAAACAGAATAAGAAAATTTATCAGAGACCTCCGCAAAAAATATAAAAAGAAAAATGCGGAACTGAAATACATCTACGTCACAGAACATGTCTGCCATCGAGTCCATCATCACGTCTTGATTAATGACTGCGGAATATCAAGATCAGAAATTAATGATTGCTGGCCATGGGCAAAATTCAATTACAGATCATTCAGGTATTTTGACGGGAGCCCGGAAGACTGCATGAGACTTGCGGAATATTTTGTAAAAGAAACCGATGAAGAAATCCGAAATGAAACCGCCGTACAAAAAATCCGATGGGTGCCGTCTAAAAATCTGAAGCAGCCAAATGTGAAAAAGGTAACAATCTACGCACGGAAATGGAAAGACAATCCGACACCGAGAAAGGGATACCAGATAGTCAAAGTAGAAAGCGGCTACACAGCGGACGGATTTCCTTACCAGTTTTACAGAATGTACAAAGTGAACGAAAGGAACGTATGGCCGATTACACAGTCAAGAGTACCGAAGAAGAAAAAAGAATGTACTGTGAAACAGGCAAGAGACAAGCCAAGGAGAAGAACATGAAATCATACATAGAATTTTTGAAATCAAAAGAATTTTCAGCCAAGACATGCGGAATAGAGATGCCGGTAGAAACAATCAAGAAGAAATTTCCGAGCCTATTTGATTACCAGGTGGATATCGTCAGATGGGCAGTAGCAAAAGGTAGGAGCGCCATCTTCGCGGGAACAGGATTAGGAAAGACAAGAATGCAATTGGCATGGGCATCAGTTGTCGGTGGAGACGTGCTGATATTGGCTCCGCTTGCTGTAGACCATCAGACAGTCAAAGAAGGAGAAAAAATGGGGCTGGCAGTCCATGTTGCAACATCTAATGAAGACGTCAGACCAGGGATCAATATTACAAACTATGAAAAAATGGATAAATTTGATTTCGGACGTTTTCACGGACTGGTTTTGGACGAGTCATCTATTCTCAAATCACAGACGGGGAAAATCCGTACCGAACTCATCAATAAATCAAGAGACGTTCCATTCCGTTTAGCATGCACCGCCACACCGGCACCGAATGACTATATGGAATTAGGAAACCACTCCGAATTTTTAGGAATCATGACAGAATTGGAAATGCTTGCCATGTTCTTTATCCACGACGGGAGCAATACGAGCAAATGGAGACTAAAGGGACACGCCGTCTCCGATTTTTGGGAATGGGTATCTTCATGGGCGGTCATGATGACAAACCCGACAGACTTAGGATATGACGGAAGAAAATTTGAATTGCCGCCGCTCACCATCCAGCAGGTGACCGTACAGACAGAAACAATGGATGGATTTCTGTTTCCGGTGGAAGCGTCAACATTGCAGGAACGGCAACAGGCAAGACGGGAAAGCATCATGCAAAGAGTGGCGGCTGCCGCCGAACTGGTCAATCAATCACAAGACACATGGCTTATATGGTGCAATCTCAACGCCGAAGGAGAAGCACTGAAAGCGGCTATACCGGGGGCGGTAGAAGTCAAAGGATCTGACAAGGCGGAATACAAAACACAGATGATGGAAGATTTCAGCGACGGGAAAATCCGTGTATTTATATCCAAGCCGTCTATCTGCGGATTTGGCATGAACTGGCAGCATTGTCACAACATGATATTTGTGGGCTTATCTGACAGTTTTGAACAATATTATCAAGCGGTCCGGCGGTGCTGGAGGTTCGGGCAGACACACGAGGTCAATGTCTATTTTGTCGTAGCGGATACAGAGGGAGCCGTTGTCGCAAACATCAGAAGAAAAGAGCAGGATTTTGAATGCATGCTGAAAGGCATGATACAAGCTACACAGCACATCACAGAAAACAATATACGAAGCACAAAAAGACAGCAGAGCAGGTATGAACCGCATACCGCAATGAGACTGCCAGAATGGCTGAAAGGAGAAACAGCATGAATATACTGCATCAGGAAATACAAGAGAAGTACTCGATTTATCACGGAGACTGCTGCGAAGTAATCAAAGGCATCCCAGATAATTCCATCGATTATTCCATCTTTTCTCCGCCGTTTTCGTCACTGTACACGTACAGCAACTATCTGGAAGACATGGGAAACAGCAAAAACGACGATGAATTTTATACACATTTCCGTTTCCTTGTAAGCGAATTAGCAAGAGTCCTTAAACCAGGAAGAAATATATCTATCCACTGCATGGACATACCAGCGATGAAAGAACGGGACGGATACATCGGACTGAAAGATTTTCCGGGAGACATGATACGGCTTTTTGAAGAATACGGATTTATCTATCACTCAAGAGTAACGATATGGAAAGACCCGCTGATAGAAGCAACAAGAACAAAAGCCATCGGACTTATGCATAAACAGCTTATGAAAGACAGCAGTATGTGTAGAAACGGACTGCCGGATTATCTGATTACAATGAGGAAACCGGGGAACAATCCGGAACTCATCACACACAAAGACGGATTGACACGGTTCTATGGAGAGAACGAGCCAAATGCACCGAAAAGAGCGGCCACACTGAAGAACAGTGAAATCCACAAAAATATATCTATGAGCCGGCTTGATCCGACGTATTCTCATCACACATGGCGGAAATACGCATCCCCCGTATGGATGGATATCGACCAGTCAAACACACTCAACAGACAGCAGGCGAGGGATAAAGACGATGAAAGACACATCGCGCCGCTCCAATTGGACGTAATCGCCCGCGGGGTGGAGCTGTGGTCAAATCCAGAAGATATCGTGCTGTCACCGTTTATGGGCATCGGGTCAGAAGGCTATCAATCCGTAAAAATGGGAAGAAAGTACATTGGCATCGAACTGAAAGATTCGTACTATGCACAGGCGGTAAAGAACCTTGAACGAGCTGTATATGAATCACAAAGTTCAACGTTATTCTGAGGAGAAAAAATGGACGAAATAGATTATATCAATGCATATAAAGGATATAGAAAATGGCAGAAGCTTGTATACAGTATGATCCCGTGCAGAGCGGGAAGAGCGCTTGCCGCAATGGTAACCATAGCCGGCGTAGTAATATTGGCGTCAATAATAACACTGATTACCAGTCCGATAGTCATCATAAAAACAGCTATTAAAAAGATCCATGAAGATGGTCCGCCGGAAATCGTCATGGCGATTGAATTTAAAAGAATAAAAAACGGATATGAACAGTACATAAAAGATATAGGAGGTATTCAATGACAGACACAGAAGAAGAAATACTGAAAATATCCCGAGGATTTCCGGCGGAACCATATAGCAATACAGAACTATTTAACGTCATGGCGGCGTACCTGATAGGTGGTACAACAATCATTCACGGCAAAAAGATACGGGGAGTAAAATCACGCAAAACAAATCTGAAAAGAGCAGCGGCACTGCTTATACATGAAATTAACAGAATAGACGAGGTAGAAGAATGAACTACATCAAACCATTTACAGACATATTCGGTATCAAGCCTGGAGAAGAATTCGGCATATTATTTCCAGCGGAGAAGAGAGTATCAAAACACTTCTGCATAGACGAGCGGAAAGGCTTAATGGTAATGGTTGGGAAGAACTGGACAAAAGCCAACGGAACGCTAATAGAAAAGATCCTCATTGGAGATGTTGAAATCAGAAAGCTAAAAAAGAAAGGAGCATAACAATGTTTAGAAACTTATGGATTGTTTTATTTTCAGCGGTATTTATATGCGGACTAACGGGAATTATAAAAGCGGAATGGATAACGACAGAACTCACAGTATATACGCCATATGAATGTCCTAACGAACATACCGCATCGGGAACCATCCCGACAGAAGGCAGAACCATAGCGTGCAACTGGCTGCCATTCGGAACAAGAGTACAGATATACGGACACTGGTATACCGTGGAAGACCGGGGCGGCATGGAAGGCATAGACATATTTAAAAACTCATACGATGAAGAGATAGAGTTCGGACGCAGGAATGCGGAAGTATACATAGAGAGGTAAGAAGATGAACACAGTACAAATCACAGGGAATCTTGCCAAAGATCCAATTATCAGAGCAACGAAGACAGGGAAAGCCGTAGCGTCATTTTCCGTGGGTGTAAGTAAGAGAATCACAAAAGCGAACGGGGATATATTAGATCTGACTGATTGGGTCAATGTAACCGCATGGGGGAAACTGGCAGAAGCAGTAGGAAATGAACTCACAAAAGGAAGCTATGTATTTATCGAAGGGCGGTACTCTACAAGATCATATGACACGCCGGACGGGCAGAGACGATATATTACCGAAGTAGTAGCGAATGTAATTGCAAAACCGATTGGAAGTAATCAACAATCAATGAATGCAGGCTTTTCCGGCGGAACATCTGTAACGCAATTTTCCGCACCAGTGAAATTTGAAGACATGGGGACAGTAAGCAAAGAATATGCCCCGCCTGAATACGAGCAGGGAGAAATCCCATTTTAAAGGAGGACGAAATGGATAGATTAATTGACGTAGCGAGTGTAGTGATATTTATCAGCATGATCATGTATGCTGCAATTAAACTCGATGAAGCGGCAAGAAAACTACGTGATGAAGAAGAGCGGATTTACAAAGAAAGGAAACTAAAATGAGAAGAGGATTTGAAAGAGTAACAGGATATAAGTATGTAAACTTGCCAAAAAGAAAAACGAAACAATCGGCGGGATATGATATTGAAAGTGCCATTGACGCTGTAATCACACCAGGTGAAACAAAGGTGATTCCCACCGGCATAAAAGCATGTATGAAACCTTATGAGTGGCTGGGGATTTATGCAAGGTCAAGCCTTGCAATTAAATATGGGCTTATCTTGGCAAACGGTGTAGGCGTCATTGATTCGGACTACTATAACAATCCGGATAACGAGGGGCATATCATGATAGCGCTCACCAATATTTCAGGCAAAACTTATAACGTAAAAATGGGAGACAGGATTGCACAGGGGATTTTCCATCAATATTACAAGGTGGATGATGACAGCGCTGATGGTGATAGGACCGGCGGTATGGGAAGTACAGGGAAATAGATGGAAATAACAGTGGGAAGCCTGTTTGACGGAATCGGCGGGTGGTGTATAGCAGCAGAACGAAACGGGGCTGTTCCCGTGTGGTCATCGGAAATAGAACCTTTTTGTATAGAAGTCACAAAAAAACACTTTCCGAACGTCATGCAACTTGGCGACATCAGAAAAATAAAAGGTGACAAAATACCACCAGTGGACATTATCTGTGCGGGGAGCCCGTGCCAAGATCTGTCGGTAGCGGGGAAAAGAGAGGGATTAAAAGGTGAACGAAGCGGACTATTTAGGACGGCAAATGACATTGTTTCCGATATGCTCAATGCCACAAAAGGAGAATACCCGAAATACTTTATCTGGGAAAACGTTCTTGGAGCATTTTCAAGCAACAAAGGGCGTGACTTTCAAGCCGTGCTTAGCGAAATCACACAAGCCAATATTCCAATGCCTGGATCTGGAAAATGGGCAAGAAGCGGAATGGTACGAAGTAAGAGATGTCACCTCGCATGGCGCGTCCTCGACGCTCAATATTGGGGCGTCCCCCAGCATCGAGAGAGAATCTTCCTTATTGCAAGTTTTAGAAATAGGGGGGGGTAGACCGGAAGTACTATTTGAGCCCGAAAGCATGTCAAGGTATTTTGCGAAGAGCGAAAGCAAGAAAGAAACGCTTACCCGAATTGCTGTACCAAGTACTGAAACATCAGTCTATGATATCGGAAACGGACAAATAAACTCTATAAAAATGAGCGAAAAAGCAGGGGCGCTGAACTGCATGCATGACCAGAGATGTGTGCTTGTCAAAACATACAGAATCGGATCATACGAAAGCGAGGGGATGAAAAGCAACAATCCGACAGCGGGTATAAAAGAAGTAGACAAAAGCAACACGTTAGATCTAAGCGGAAGTAATCCAGCAAGAAACCAAGGCGGCATCTGTATAAGCGTCCTTGATATGACACACGCGCAAGACGTCATAAGAGAAAGAAATGACGGAACAGTACAGACACTCAATAACAGGATGGGGACCGGCGGGAATCAAGTACCGCTCATATACACATTTAACAGAGACGCAAGTATAAAAAACAACATGCCGATCTATGAGGATAAAACATCTACATTAAAATCATCCACAAGATTAGCGGTTGTCTATGCAATTGACAGGGCGGCATTTAATCAAGGCGCAAATGCAAAATATGATTTTAAGATCAGCGATAACGGAATCAACTCAACACTGGTAGCAAGAGGACCAAGCGCCGTGGGATGTATATACAAAAACATTGATTGCTCATACGTCCGCCGCCTTACGCCGCTTGAATGTGAAAGACTGCAGGGACTTCCGGAAAAATGGACAAAGGGCGGGAGTGATACGGCGAGATACAGAGCAATAGGAAACGGAATGGCACAGCCATGTGCTGACTATGTAATGAGTAAGGTGGTTGAAGACATTAAGGAAGAGACATGAGTAAAAGTAAAGAAGAAGCAGTAATGCAATATGTAATAGCGGCACATTTGGGAGAAAAGAATATTGTAATACCGAATGTTAGCTTTGCGCGAACATCATGCAGAATCAAAAAATATGATAAAGACGGCTGTCTTATCGAATATGAATATCCGTTTAAGGGGGTTCGTCATGAAGCAGATTTAATATGGATAAATGAAAATGATTATTTAACGGAGGTTGAAATCAAATTCAGTTATAGTGACTTTTTGGCGGATTTCAAGAAGAAAGAAAAACATCTTACAAAGTACACGAAGGCAGTCTATTATGCATTTCCGCATAACATGTACAAAGAAAATGAGGGAAAAATCAAGAAAGTGCTGTTTGAAAAATTCCCGGAAGCAGGAGTAATTATTGTTAATGCAGAAGAAATGGCAGTATACATAATAAAGAATGCTGAATATTTCAATGTTGAAAAAATCCCGATTGAAGTAAAAATTGGGTTGATGCGGATCGGATGTCAGAAATGGTGGAGGAGGAAATGAAACAGGATAAAGAAAAATGGGTAATAGGAATTGGTGGAGATCATTTTAACTGTGATGATACATATCCCAGCAAAGAAGAAGCAATAAAGGCGGGACGCAAGGAACTCATGAATGCTAAACCGTATAATCAAGAACCTTATGCAGGTTATTCAGAGGTTTTTAATGATTATATTTATAACGATATTATATGTTTCTATGTTGGGCGATTAACAAGACCCAAGCCAAAAGCAGACATTGACAACATAATCGAAGACCTGGCGAATGATGAAAGTTATATTTACGGTGTATATTACGATGGTTTTCTTGAAGACGTCACAGAGGAACAAAAGAAAGATCTTGAGAAAGAAATAAACAAAGTTATTCAGAATTGGCTTGATAAATACGATTTGAGAGATTATGGGTTTTTAATTAAAAATATGGAGATGGTGAGAGTATGAAAACGCTAAAAGAAGAAGTGATGAAAATGATAATGGATAGGATTGGCGTTGCGGAAAATGAAGAGTTTGAAGCACGGCTCGCAAGTGGAGAATACTTTAACAATAAGTTCTATGAGGGGAAACTACTTACAAAAAATAGTAAAGGAGAATGGCATGATAATTCAATGTGGGCTGTTTTTATAAAATATTTCGATGTTTATGAATTTAAAGTAAAGCCGTTTAAACCTGTTGGTGGTGAAACATACTGGATTGTAACTGCTGGTGGGAGGGTACTTGATAAAACGTTCGTTCCTGATAATACTTTTGATTGTTCAAACAGAGCGATTGGGAATTGTTTCAAGACAAAAGAATCGGCAGAAATGCACAAAGAGGAAATAATGAAAATCATGAAAGGAGAAAACGATGAATGAACCAATAATAAATCCATGGATATTCTATGCGGCTGATGTAATAGGCAGTATTAATTTAGTTATTAATGTTTTGGTGTGGATTTTGTGTATAGCTACTGCGATTGCATTTTGCGACTATATGTCGAATAGAAGTCCGTATAAAGAAGCCGAAACTATTCAAAACCGGAAAATATTTCATTCGTTATTAAAAATACTTATCGTTGTCACAATATTAAATATTATGATCCCGGCACGAGACACTTTCTACAAAATGACTGTTACAAACTATATAACACCTGCGAATATAGATAAAGCAAGTGATATCGTAGATAAGATAACAGATAAGATTATTGAAAAAATAAACAAGAGGGATAAATGATAAAAGACTTTAAAACCGGGCAGGAATATCTTCAAGCGATATATAATCAACACCGGCGGTACCTGTCGGTGCAAAGAGAGCTTGCGGAATGTAAATCAAATATCTATCAAATAAAAGGGCAGCGATACGAAAAAGACAAGGTTTCCGGCGGAATACAGCACGACTTGTCAGACAGAATAATACTCGTAGAAAAATACAAAGAAATGGTTATGCAAGAACATGAAGATCTCATTATCATGAGAATAGAAGCACGAAGACTGATAGATATGATAAAAAACGATGACGAGAAAACAGTACTGAGAGAATGGTATTTAAACCACAGGTCATATAGAGCAATATCAAGAACAATCCGCATAAGCAGGAATAATATAACAAAAACAAAAGAAGCGGCAGAAGCAAGCTTTGAGATAGTATTTCAAAGACTGAAAAGAAAGATATATACTGGCAATAAATAAAAAAAGAAATCCATCGAAAGGTGGATTTCTTAGTAAAAAAATATAAAAACGCTTGACAGTATATAAGAAAAGATGTATAATAAATACAGAAGGGAGGTGAGAATGCGGATATGAATAATAAAATAAGCCTTGTAACAGCAATAATCAATTTGATAACAGCGATTATATTACTTTACAAGGCTCAATGACCGAAGAGGGTGGAACACCCACCCTCCACCCTCTGGGTGGTTCATTCATAATATATCATATTCGCAAAAGCTATGCAAAAATTAACATTATGGATTTCTGTTATAGCATTGCTTGTTTCGTTAATGGCATTAGCAAAGGCGGCTGGGATGTAATGAAATTAATTGAAAAGGTTATGACAACAGCGGAAGCGGCAGAGTTGTGGAACATACCTGTTGTGACAATCAAACAGGCATGCTCTGGGCAAAGAGGATATCCGCCGCGGTTTACAAGTGAAGAGTGCCGCAAGTCGGGGCACATCTGGCTTGTAACCAGGGCGGGAATGGAACGAGTTTATGGCAAAATTTAATCAAAATATAATAAAAAAATGCCAAAAAAGCCAAAAAGACCAAAAAAGACAGAACAAGGTATGATAAGATTAAGATGCGAAAATTGAATAGAAGAACTGCAAAGCCATGTAGCCGCTCAGAAATGGGCGGCTTTTGCATTTACTATGCTTTCCGGCGGTACTGACTGCTTGAAAGGAGAGATATGAGAAGAGCATTGCGAGAATGTGGACATCCTGGATGCCATGAACTAACGAGAGAAACCTATTGCGATAAGCATAAACAATTGCACATAAGAAGTCCGAAAGAACTTGAACGGGAGTCACCGTCAAAACGGGGGTACAACTATAAATGGACTAAAGCGCGAAAAGCATTTTTAGCGCAGCATCCGTTCTGTGAGTGCCCTAAGTGTAAAGCATCAGGGCATCCGCTGCCAGCTAATGTAGTTGACCATATTATTCCGCACAGAGGAAATCAGAATTTGTTCTGGGATGAGAATAACTGGCAGGCGATGAACAAGAGATGTCATGACAAGAAAACAGCGAGAGAAAACGGAGGATTCGGGAATAAAATTAAAGCTTGACAGACCACCCCCGGGTCAAAAATGTTTTGACCAGCGACGACAGTACCGTGCGCCTTCTCTTTTGTGAAAAAAGTTCGGGAAATGGACCTTACATTAAACTCATGTGTTGATATGTCAAGTATGAGTAAACGGCAACATTAAAAAGAAAGGAGGGATAACATGGCTGGGCGTCCGGCAAAACCTATTGATTTGCATATAGTTTCAGGCAATCCGAGTCACTTGACGAAGGCGGAAATCGAACACAGAAAAAAATCAGAAATACACTTGGGCGAACAGAAATTAGTATGCCCAGCTTATGTAAAATCTAACAAAGAAGCGTACAAAAAATGGAAAGAAATCAAGAAACTTTACACCGGTTTCAGATTTGTTTCTTCGGCAGACATCGGAATGATTTCAAGATACTGTATGGCGTTTGCGCAGTACATAGATTTGATAGAACGCCGAGACATGATCGCCCGAATAGAATTAAACGGTGAAGAAACGACGGCAACGCAGGAAATTCTTGAAGTAGAGTACAGTCAACGCAAGGCCGCCAAACTCTATGAAAAAATAGAGTATATCTTATCTACCGGCGGCATAATGGCGATGGATAAAGCAATTAACGCGAAAATGGCAGCATTGGTGCAAATGGAAGACAGACTATTCCTTTCCCCGCTTGCAAAAGTAAAAAATGTACCGAAAGAGCCTGAAAAGAAAGAGGAAGACCCGCTAAGTAAAAGGGGGTTTGACGTATGACGCTGAAGCAAGAGCTTAGCAGGTACAGCAAAAAAAGCATAAAAGATAAAACGCATATATGCCAAAAACACAGATGGGCGTGTATGCGTTTTTTGCAGGACGTGGAAAAAGAGGGTACAAAGAAATTTCCGTATGTTTTCAACGAAGAAAGAGCGGAACGGTTCTTCGCATGGGCAGCCATGCATAAACACACAAAAGGGATTTTAGCTGGGCAGCCCATTATTTTTGAACCTATCCGGCGGTTTATTTTCGGAAACATATACGGATGGGTCAACAAAGATACGGGACTCCGGCGTTTTAAAAAAGCGTACTGGCAAGTAGGGAGAAAAAATGCAAAATCACAGTCACTCGCCATAGTCGGCGATTATGAAATGATGGCTATGGGGGAGCCGATGTCAGAAGTCTACATCGGAGCAACCAAAAGCATACAGTCAAAAATTATCTATAATGAAATTTTGGCCATGCTCAGACGATGGCCGGAAATGAAAGGAAAGTGGAAAGAAAGCTATGGTACCATTCGACACTTGAAAAGCGACTCTATCATTCGTGCATTATCGAAAGATGACGGAAAGACCGGAGACGGCCTCAATCCGCAGTGCGGCTTAATTGATGAATATCACGCGCACCCGACATCAGAAATATTGGATGTTATCGACACAGGCATGATGGCAAGAAAACAGCCGCTATTGTTTATTATCACTACAGCAGGGACGAACTTCGGAGGACCGTGCTACAGAGTAGAATATCCACTAGTAGAAAAGATCCTCAATCCGGACATTGATTATGACGTACCGGATTATTTCTGTATGGTTAATGAACTGGATAAAGATAAGGATGGAAACCTGATCGACGATGTTAAAAACGAAAAATGCTGGATAAAAGCAAACCCGATAGTAGCAACGTACCCGGAAGGCATTGCAAATATAAGGAGCGCGTTGAAAGTGGCAGTCGAAACACCGGAAAAAATGTCATCATTTCTCACGAAAAACATGAACATATGGAACCAGCAATCTGGGGCATCGTATATGGACATGGGGAAATGGAACACTCGAGGACGGATAGAAAGTTACGACTTATACGGACTAGATGCTTATGTCGGCATGGACTTATCAAGCAAAGTTGATTTGACGTCCATCGGGATGGTTATTCCAGCCAAAGAAGATGGCGGGACGAAGTACATCGTCATCGGTCACAGCTTCATCCCGGAAGAGACGCTGCAGAGAAAGATAAAAACAGATAGAGTTCCATATGACTACTATGCTCGTGGCGGCTGGCTGACGGTAAATCCGGGAGAAGTAGTCGATTATCGATACATGACAAAATGGATGATAGAAACAGCAGAAGAGTTAGGGCTGAACATTAAAGAAATCTGCTATGACCCATATAATGCGACTTACTATGCGCAGGAACTTGAAAAAATGGAATATACATGCGTAGAAGTCCGGCAGGGCATGATGACGCTGTCAGAACCGACAAAATCATTTAGAGAAAATGCGTACCAAGGAAATATTCTGCATTTTGAAAATCCGCTGCTTGACTGGTCAATCAGTAACGCGGTCACAAAAAAAGACCAGAACGAAAACATCATGCTTGATAAAGAAAAATCAACAAACAGAATTGACCCGATAGCATCTGTCATCAATGCATTTACGCGTGCGCGGATTACGGAAGAAGATGATATGAGTGACTATATTTTGAGTGACGATTTCAGCTTATAAGGAGGACATGTGAAAAAGATATTATATGTGATTGATGACATTTTCCTGTTCGTCGGGTGTATTTTGATGATTGCCGGCGGCGTATTGATATCTCCTGTAGTTGCGGTATATACAGCGGCTATAGAGTGCCTGTTTTTGGCGGTTGTTTTTGCCAAAGCACAGAGAGGCGGTGGTAAATAATGCTTTTAAGACAGCTTTTTTCAAATCCGGCGGACTCCGGTACACTGCTTGGCCCCGCGGACTGGCTTATATCCGCCATTAACGGTGACGGCGTAACGGCGGCAACGGCAAGTAAAAACAGCAACATTTATACGTGCGTCAACATTTTGGCTGACGACATCGGTAAACTGCCGATCCACACATTCAGGACCGGCGGGAAAAAGACGGAAGGGATGAAACACCCCGTAGCAAAGCTGCTGTATAAACGGCCGAATCCGCTCATGACACCGCTTGCTCTTAAGCGGACTTTACAATACCACATGGGATTTTATGGAAACGCTATCGCATACATTGAGTGGGGGACGGACGGCTACCCGAAATCACTGTGGCCGCTTGACCCGACGAAAACGACGATCAGATTAAACGTGGTATCGGGAGCGCTGACATATACGACAAGCGATGCAAAAGGCGCGATGTACAATCTGCAGCCGCATGACGTTTTGCATTTCTATGAAATGTCAAAAGATGGACTTATCGGTGTGCCGAAATGGCGGACATTGATTGATGAGCTGGACAGTCAGAACGCAATCAAGAAATTTCAGAGTCAGTTCTACAAGAATGGAACACTGACACACGGCGTACTGCAGGCGGCATCGAAAATCAATCCGGAAGCAAAAAAGAAACTCCGTCAGGAATGGGAAAAAATCAACGGTGGGATAGATAATGCCGGACGAGTAGCAGTTCTCGACCTGGGAATGGAGTATAAGTCGCTGGGTATGCAACTTGATCAGGCGCAGTTCATTGAAACGCAGAAATTCGGAATTAACGAAGTCGCCAAGGTCTACCGGATACCGCCGCATAAGCTGGCGCAGCTGGATCGTGCAACGTACGCTAACGCCGAAGCAATGAGCCTTGACTACATCAAAACAACGCTTCTTCCGATCTTTACATCATGGGAACAGGAAATCAACTATAAACTGTTTACTGAACCAGAAAGAGAAAACTATTATGTGAAATTCAACGCCGCGGCTGAACTCAGAGGCGACAGTAAAGCAAGGGCTGAATACTACAAAGACATGCTCTATGCCGGCATTTATACGCTTAATGAGATCCGCGATATGGAAGAAATGGAATGTATAGGCGATGTAGGGGATATCCATCTTGCATCGCTGAATTATACAGATATTACCGTTCTGAAAGATTTGCAATTAGCAAAAGCGAAGAACGGAACACTGAAAGGAGGTGATGATAATGGGGAAAAGGGAAAGAAGAATCAATCAGACGCAGTTTGAGATTAGGACGCTGGAAGATGGTAAAACTATCATCTTAGAGGGGTATGCTCTCAAATTCGGAAAACGGTCGGAAGATTTCGGAGGCGTTGATGAAATATTAGAGCGGGGATGTCTTGATAAAACAGACATGTCTAACGTTGTGGCGCTGATTAATCACGACCCGAACTATCCGCTGGCAAGAAATACCGTCCGCGAAGGACCGGGACACCTGGAATTAACAGTGGATGATACAGGGTTGCGGTTTAGCTTGATTCCGACCGATACGGCTTACGTTAAAGACTTAATGACGAATATGGCAGCCGGCGTTGTCAATCAGTGTTCTTTCGCATTTACACTGGCGGAAAGCGGCGCAGACTGGGCATATGAAAGTGAGAAAGACATGTACCATCGGGCAGTCAAGCATATCGAAAGGCTATGGGATGTGTCAATCGTCACAACACCGGCATACCCGGACACCGAAGCGCAGGCCGTACAGCGGTCGATGCAGGAATCGAAAGAAGCGTATGTTAATTCTTTAAAAGAAGAGCAGGAAAACATCAGAAAAAGGAAGCTCGATATAGAGCTGGAATTGTTAAATCAATAATTGCCGCCGAACGGCGGCTTTTTAAATGGAGGAAGAAGAAATGACAGAAAAAGAAAGAGAATTGCGCCAGAAAATGGCAAAAGTAACAGAAGAGATCCGTACGTTAATGGCAGATAAAAAACTTGACGAAGCGGAAAGTAAAACAGCTGAACTGAGAGAACTCAAGCGGCAGCTGGAGATTGAGCAGACGCTGGCAGATGTTCCGGCGACAGTTCCCCCGGCGGCACGCGCGGCTGAAATCACTGACGAAGAAAAAAGAGATCTTATGTTCAGCGGGCTTGTGAAAGAGATTAAGCGCCAGATGCCGACGGACGCGGAAGCCGAAGTGTTGAAAGAAGCCAGGGCGGGCATGAAAGCGGGAGTTGACGCCGACGGCGGGCTTATCGTTCCGCAGGACATCTCAACTAAAATCAACGAACTCAAGAGAGCGCTGAATCCGCTGGACCAGCTTGTCACGATTACGCCCACAACCACTATGACGGGGTCACGCGTCATGGAAAAATGGGCAGAAATGACGCCACTTGAAAGCGTTGATGAAATGGCAACAATCAAAGAAATCGACGGTCCGAAATTTGAAAAAATCGCATACGCGATCAAAAAATATGCAGGCATTCTTCCGATTTCAAAAGAGATGTTGTCTGACACAGACCAGAATCTCATTTCTTATGTGAGTGCGTGGTTTGCTAAGAAAGATGTGGTCACAAGAAATAGCTTGATCATCGCAATCATGAAAACGCTGGCAAAGAAACCTGTTGCTAATGTAGACAGCTTGAAAGACATTCTGAATGTGGATCTTGACCCGGCGATTTCTTTGACGTCCGGTATCGTTACCAATCAGGACGGGTTTAATTTCTTAGACAAGTTGAAAGACTCCGAAGGGCGCTACCTGCTTCAGCCGAATCCGCTCAATCCGACACAGAAACTGTTGTTTGCTCATCCGGTTACCGTTGTCAGCAATAAGTACCTGTCGAGTGCGACATCTCCGAAGAAAGTGGCGCCGATTATTGTCGGGTCTCTGGCGGATGCAATCGTACTCTTTGACCGCCAGCTTATTACACTTGAAGGCACAGGTATCGGCGGGAACTCATTTATTCGCGATTCTTACGATATCAAGGCAATTACAAGGCTTGACGTTAAAGCGTTTGACAGTGCCGCAGCAGTATATGGCGAGCTGACGCTTGCATAAGGAGGTATTATGAGCATTCTGGATGGCGTTAAAGCGTATCTCCGAGTTGACGGAAACCAGGAAGATGAGGTCATCCGGACACTCATTGATACAGCCAAAGCGTTTATTTTGCAGGGGACGGGCGTCGAAGTCAAAGAGACTGACGCCCAATCTATCCTTTGTATGCATATGATCGTAGGTTACTGGTACGAAAACAGAAATGCGGTAGGTCAAGGGGCGGAATTACCGTTTACAATTACCGCCCAACTGCTGCAATTAGAAACGAGAGGTGAATGACATGCTGGTAAAAGCACTAGAGAAAATTATCATAAACGGAGCAATCGTCGATGCCGGCGAAACGTACGACGGAACAGCGGAAGAATTAACTGCCTACATTTCCGGTGGATATGTAGAAGTACTTGAACAGGATGAAGACATGGAAGACGATCCGGCGGACAATCAGAATGAAGAAGTAGATCAGGAAGTAGATCAGGAAGATGAAGAGCCGGAGGAAACCCCAAAGGAAAAACCGAAGACAACGAGAAGGGCTGTCAGGCGCACGAAGAAAACCGGAGCGTAAAGTATGAATATCGGGAAGATGCGCCACAGGATAGCGCTTAAAAAGCCTATTATCGGTGAGGATGTAGGATTTGGCTCCGTTATCGAATGGAAAGATGTCGGATCCGTGTGGGCGGAATTCTTGAAACAACGTATTACCCCGAGCGCGATTATAGGAGACGGCACGGCTGTCTTGATAACGCAAGGGATAAGAATACGGCCACGAAAAATCGAAAAAGGATGGCATGTTGAAGAAAGCGGACGGACGTATAAGGTGATAGACGTAGATCGTTCGGATCCTGCCGTTTACGTATTAACAACAGAGGCGGTAGAAACATGAGCAGGCGCGGAATCGATATCAAGATGTTTTCAGGAGAGGTAATCCAAAAAGCGGCTAACGACATTAAACGCTACGATAAGGAAACGCAAAGGAAAGTCAGGAATGTCATTGCGAAAGGAACGATAGCAGTTATGAAAGCGGCTATTATAAAAGCGCCGATGGGGCCTACCGGAAGCCTGAAAGCAGGAATCCATTCCGAAATGGAACGAGAAAAGCCGCAGGGAATAGTGAAGAGCGACGCCCCGCATTCGCATCTCGTAGAATTCGGGACAGTTGAACGTATAACATCCAACGATCCGAGAAAAGGCAAAAAAGCCATGCGAATAAACGATAAATTCGTAAGCGGAGTTATTCGCACAGGGAAGATGCCGAAGCGTCCGTTTATGCGGCCGGCAATGATGCAGGAACGGGGCAAGATTGAAAATGAAATGGAGAAAATATTTCAATGAGACTTATCAGAGACGTACCGTCAACCGTTCTCAGGATGGCGGTTTTTAAATTGCTGAAAGAAGGTCAAACGATACCGATTCACGGCTCAGTTCCTAAGGGTGCAAAACTTCCTTATATCACCTTAGGCGCGGCTACGTTCAAACCGTTATCAAATAAAGATCTAATTATCTGGGACGCATCCTTGAATGTAGAAGTATGGGCAGGGGAGGATGGAAAAAAGCAAGTCAATGAAACGCTAAACGATATATGCGCGCTGATATCTGCTTACGGATGCGATATGGAGCTGCCTCAATATCGGATTAATAGTACACAAATTGATCTGGTAGAGGACTTTCCGGAGGTATCAACAGGCTATCACGGCACAGTAACAATATTATTTACTATTCAGAATTTTAACAAGAAAGAGGTATAAAAATGGCTAAATTATCAGCAGAAGAACTTAAAAAACTCCCAGTATATGAGGGGACATCTATGGCTACAGCGGGAAAAGATACCTTGCTGTATATAGACAAGGCAACAACTACGGGGAAAAAGCCGACATGGGTACTTGTCGGAGGACAGAGAAACTCCCCCGTAGAATACAAAGCAGATTCTATTGATGGATCTCATAAGACTTCCGGCGGGTGGGGAGAAACGCTCGCGGGTCCGAAATCCTGGAGTATCAGCTATACAGGCTTGCTTGTAATGGATGACGCGGCACTGTCAATTATGGAATACGCATTCCATCACGACATACCGATTCATGTAAAAATCGCATATCCGGATAAGACATGCCAGACCGGATGGGTTACCATTTCCGATTTTACAAAGGACGTATCCCACGACGGGGTAGCTACCGTTGCTGCCACGTTAAACGGAAAGGGACCGATTTCTGAAATTGCTGCTGACGATGTTACCGGAGGCTAATTATGCGTAAACCGATAGAAATCAAAATTGGAGAGTCAAGGTATCAGTTGCTGTATACGGTAAGAAGCCTTGAGAGATTTGAGCAGTATCTCGGAACGTCTCTCTTTTCAGTTATAAGTTCCGTGCTCGTTAACGGCGCGGTCGGAATGGTACAGAGTGCAACAATACACTTTATCATTTCCGGCTTGCGAGCCGGACTTTTAAACCAGCCGAAGAATTTTGATGCTTATGATTTCGTGGATATGTACTGTGAAAACGGCGGAAACATTGGAGAACTCGCAAAATACATTGTAGATGCGGTGGTTGAATCCGGACTTTTTACACAGGGGACGCCGAAAAAAGAGGCGCCGATGAAAAAGAAGAATCACCGATAAAGACATTTGAAGACTGGATGCGGTATGCAGAACCGATAGCATACCGCATCGGTTTCAAACCGCCTGAATTTCCGCGGTTGACGCCGCTTGAATTCTATAGATATCTGGAGGCGAGCGACGAACGTCGACGCTTGCAAGATTACCGCGTGGCGTACTTCATTTCATGGCTAATGTCCCCGCAGCTGAAAAAACCGATAGAACCGCATGAGATTGCGGACCCGTTATGGATTACGGAAGAAGATAAAGTGAAAAATGCAAAAAAGGAAATGGAATATTTGAAAAAAGTATTCCATTTGGAGGGAGGTGCATAAATGTCTACTATTTCTGATTTACAGCTTAAGATTGGCGCGGATTCGTCAGGACTGCAAAAAGAATTAAATAAAGTACCGGGGACTGTCAAGACAGCGTTTAAAGTTAATCCAGTAAGAGACATGCAGTCTGCACTGGAAGGAACCACGGGAAGTCTTGAAACGCTAATTGGTAAGTTCGGCGGAATGGCGGCACTGGCCGCATCGGGATTCGGACTGACGAACCTGATAAAAGGAGCCGTTGATGCGGGAAACAGAACATACGAACTCGCACAAAGGCTGCAAATAACTAACGCTGAAGCTGCTAAATTCTCAAGAATACTCAAGCTAACCGGCGGTGACAGCGAACTTGCAGGGAAAGCATTTATGCGTCTCGACTCAACAATCAAAGGCAGTGGAGAGGCGGCCGAAAAGACAAGAGCCGTCTTAAGTGCCGTAGGTGTTACTCTGACAGACCAGAATGGTAAACTGTTGCCTCTTAACGATCAGCTCGCACAATTGGCGGCAGGTTATCAAAAAGCGTCACAGGCGGGATATGCGCAGGAATTTATCATGAATACACTGGGCGCCCGTGGTCTGACGCTTGTTAAAACCCTGCAAAACTATAATGAAGCATCAGAAAATGCGGCAAAAATCAAAGGATTAGGGCTTGACGCAAAGCAGATGCATGAAATAAGCGTAGAGCTTGATGTAATGCAGGCACAGCTCGGACAACTCGCTATTGCGGGCGGGGCTATACTTGCGCCGGTAGCGAAAGAAGTATTGCCGCCGATTTTAGAGGGATTGGCATCAACTGCTAAATATATAGCGGAAAACAAGGAAAATCTGCTGTCGCTGACGAAGACACTGGTAGCTTTTACGGTGGCGTATAAGACGCTGCAGGCATTGCAAAAAGCAAGATCAGCAATGGGATCGCTTGCGTCGATTGGAACTGGAGACGTTTCAGAAGATGCGCTAACAGTACAGCAGGAAAAAAGCATTGCACGCCGGATAAAAAACATAGAAAAAGCGGCAATGGCAGAAGAAAAAGCATATTTGAAGACTCTTAGTACAGCGCAGATGACAGACGCTGAAAAAGAGGCAAGCTACTCAAAATACTGTGTTATGCGAGAAGCTAAAGCGGCTGAAACCGCAAGAGTAGAAGCAGCACGCATGACAGCCGCGTATCAGGAAATCAATATGCAGGCCCGGCAGTCGGCAGCAGTGCAGGCGAGCGCGGCAAATACAGCAGCCGGTGCACATAAAGCCGAAGCAGGGAAGATGGTTGCGGCTAATACGGCGGCCAGTGCGTCGAGCAATATGCTGGCGGCGGAACAGACCGCGGTTACCGTTGCTACACAACAGACCGGAAAAGCCGCTGTGGATACCGGTATCAGAATGAGCACAGCAGCGAGAGGGTCACTCGGTCCGTTGCGTCAGGCGGCAAGTGCGGTATGGGCACTGGCTGGAGGATGGCTGGGTGTGGCTGCTGCTATTGTAGCCGCAACGTATAAGCTGTATGAATTCCATCAGGAAGAAAAAAGAGAAGCCGAAAATGCTCAGTATGTCAACGTAAACGGTAAAGATTACTACTACAGCGAGAAAGACAATACAATGATCCGCGTCAAAGAAAACGGAACACGGATGAATGTTTATAGTCAGGAAGAAAATGATGAAGCCAAAGCGGCATGGAACAAGAAGTATGCTGCCGCTAACGAGAACTCTAAAAAACTACACGAAAAATATGGTGACGGAACGAGCATTGACAAAGGGTCCATAAATTCACAAATCGAGGCGTTAAAAGCCGCTTTTGAGTCGGGAACATCTGCAACAAAAGATAATACAAAGGCGATTAAGGAAGCAAAAACGTATCAAGTAGAAGCGCCAATAGGTCAAGAAGTCGTAAATATAGCATCGAGGCATCCTGAAGGGGAACAATGGATGTCACCGCTTGTCGAAGATGCCCGTGTGCAATGCGCCGCTTTTGTCTCTGCACTATATCAAGAGGCAGGCATACAAGGGTTGAACTCAATTAACGGGAATCAGCTTGTAAATCAGTTCGGTACGGCTTATCACACCGCCGGAACAGGATACGTGCCACAAGAAGGCGACATGATAGATTGGAAAGACCATGTCGGAATTTATGCCGGAAACGGTGAATATATAGCAAGAAACTCGACCGGTGGGGTGCATCGCGGCAGCATGTCAGAAGCAAATCAATGGTTCGGTAATCCGCTTGGTTACGGGTCGATAGGTGAGTACACCGGAGGTAAAACAGTAACGCTTACAACTGATGAAATCGGTAAAAAAGCCAACGAGGCGTTGAGACGGTTAAATCAGGCGAAAGAAGAGGCAATTCGGCTGTTTTCAACGATGCAGGAATCTATAGACAGCGAAACCGAAGGTGCCTACATGTCAGGTATGAACAAACTGGCGGAAGACATCAGACAGAAGCAGGAAGAGATTAACAAGTTATCTAATGCCGGTATTCCGAAAGACGCGGTAGAACAACTGCAAAAACAGCTCAGTACATACGGAACGGTCATGAAACAGAAGCTGACCGACACGTGGACAGAAAGCTGGAACAAAATCAAGACCGAAACGAAACAAATAGGTGCAGAGCTCACCGGGGACTTTAAAGCACTTGCCGACGCTGAATATGAAGCTACAGTTAATGCGCTCAACAAAGAGAGAGCGGAACGACTAAAAGAAGTTTCTAAAAACAAAGAAGATAAAGAAGCGATGGTGGCTGTCGAAGAATGGTATACTGCTAAGACTGCCGAAGCTGCAAAGAAACGTACAGATGCATATAGAGAGTCATTTGAAAAACAGGCAAAATACGCAATAGATAACCATCGTTCAGATCTGCTTAGGGCATTAACGAGCAGCCGTGACGGGCAAGACTATATGAACTGGAAAGGACAGACAGAAGCCCTTGAAACGTATCTGAGTATATGGAAGACGGGGCATGAGTCAATGCAGTCGCAGATTGCAGAACTTGCGGAGAGCTCAACTGATAAATTCCAGGAGTTTTTCCAAAACATTTTGACAGGATCAGAAACACTCGGAGACTCGCTGTATAATCTCATAACAGGAATCGGAGAGACAATACTACAGCAGATTACGCAACAATGGGCGGGGCGTCTGACAGAATCTCTATTCGGCGGCAGCCTGCTCGGCGGAAATAATAATGACAGTAACGGCGGAACATACGACAACGGTATGAATACAATGTTTGATGCGTTCAAAAACAATTTAAGCGCGTCTAATGTAGCATTGGGACTTTTCTCCGGCAGCACACAAAAAGGCGGACTGGTGATGGGCGCGTACAATGTCATCCAAAATGCTATTAATACAGGCACAAAGCCGACAGAAGTCGGAGCAACCGTTACTGCTACAGGCGCTTTGGCAGCATTTACTACAGCAGTCGGTGCGGCTACTGTAGCACTGCAGCTTATGTCTGCAAAGTCGGGGTTCGGATTTGGCATGTTTGGATTTGCGACCGGCGGACCTATCAGCGGTCCGGGGACGGCTACATCAGACAGTATTCCAGCTTGGTTGTCTAATGGCGAGTACGTTCTCAATGCTGACGCTGTCCGAAAAGTAGGATTACCACTGCTTAATGCAATCAACTCGGGACGTATGCCACGTTTTGCAAAAGGCGGAGCGGTAAAGACTGCAGACATCCGGAATATAGAGTCAACAACGATCACGAAAGGCGGAAACAGATCAGTACATTTGGATATCAATACTCTTGATGCCGCGTCGTTTGCGGATTTCTTACGTAATGGCGCCGTAGACGAAATTCGGAAAGCATTTTTTGAAGAAGATTTGAATTTTGCAGGAAATAGCGGGGTGTTCTGATGATACTTAGGAAATTCCCGGAGGATCTTAACGGATTGGCTTGGGAAAGTATAAAATCGATGGACTGGAATACAAAAGTACAAAAATCGGGAAGCGGTAAAGTACGTACACTCACAACACAACTCTTGCCGAATTGGACGATAGAAACGAAATTTCAGATCTTGACAGATGAACAATATAGAAAGCTGCTGGGATTTGTAGCGCTCCTGAAGGGCGCGCATATCCCTTTTTTATGGCTTGACCCAGAAGACTACGAAGAAAAAGGAATCCAGCTGCCGCTTATTACGGCAGGAACTTATCAAGCCGTTATGAAAATGGGCGACTATGTAGAACCTGTCGAGTATATCGAAAAAGTGGCGGTATATATTGACGGAGTGAAACAAGCAAGCAGCGCATATACAGTTACCGGCGGGGCAGTGAAATTCAAAACTGCCCCGGCAAGTACGGCAAAAGTTACGGCGGACTATACATACTACTGGAAAGTCATGTTTGCAGACGACGGAATAGATATCGAGCGGCAGTATCTTAACATCAACAAGTCTAAAACATTTAAGCTGGAGGTAGTCCGATGAAAACAGTGAATAAATCTCTGGAGACCTATCTTGAGACAGAAAAGAAGATTACTTCTTGCGATCTATACGAGCTTGTCTTAGATAATGGTAACAAGTACTACTACGCCGATACCGATATAGACATATCGTTTAATGGGCATACATATTTACATAACGCATTGTTGATTAAGCGACAGCAAGTTAAGATTCATGATCGTGTGGTAGTTGATACAATGACCGTTACCGTGCAAGCCGATATCAATGACAAATTGGAAGGACTGCCGTTCTTACAGGCGGCGCACAATGGGGTACTTGACAGAGCTAAACTGTATCTCCGCCGCTGTTTCTTTCGTGATCAGTCCGTTGTGGGGGTGATTGACCTATTCGGCGGAAATGTAGAAGTTAAATCCGCAGGCGGTATCAAGATTGAATTGTCCGTGAAAGCGGAAACACAAGGTCTCAACATGGAATTTCCTGTCCGCAGGTACTATCCACAGGGAAGCTACACAACGAATGAAGACGGCGTTATTTACAGTAAAGAAACCGATGCCGCTACGCTGATTGCGCCATTTGTACCGCGAAGAGAGGTGCTCATATGACGGACGGGGAAAAGATAGCTAAAGCTGCTGCAGCATGGTTAGGCACGCCGCACATTAACGGCGCAAAAGTAAAAGGCCGCGGAGTAGACTGCGGTATGCTCCTAATCGGCTGCGTAGAAGATGCGGGACTACTAAAAAAAGACAGTATACAAATTGATCCATACTCTAATGAATGGCACTTGCATCACAGCGAAGAATGGTTCCTGGGTTATGTACAAAAATATTGCGATGAAGTAGAGACCATGCAGCCCGGAGATTTACTGCTGTATCAATTCGGACGGTGCATTTCCCACGGCGCCGTCTATGTCAGTAAAGGACGGGTTATTCATGCTTATGTAGATAGAGGCGTGGTCATGACAGACCTTTCCGACGTGATGTTTTTCGACGCAAAAGGCAGGAGCCGCCTGCGCGGCATATACCGATTTAACAAAAAGAAGGTGAGACGATGAGCTTTTTTCGTGGACGCACGACAACGACACGGGCAAATAAAATAAGTGAATTTACAGTCAATACCGCGGAATACGGAGCCGTCATACCGGAAATCATCGGTACAGTGCGAACTGCGGGAAACGTGCTCTACTATGACGATTTCACCGCTCACGAACACCGCGAAACGCACAAAGCCGGGAAGGGCGGAAAATCTAAGCAAGTCAGCATAACCTACACCTACACGGTAGCGGTCATTTTAGGACTTTGCGAAGGGCCAATTGCGGGAGTTGGTAAAGTATGGGTCGGTAAGAATGTACACAATTACCCAGCAGATGACATTCAGCTAACGTTATTTGATGGGAAAGAAAATCAGCAGCCCTGGGCATACACGCAAGGCAAGCACCCGGACAAGGCACTTCCGTACCCGGGGTTGGCATACATGGCGGGCGTTATCGATTTGGGCGATTCTGGCTCGATGCTGTCGTATAACTTTGAAGTCAAAGGCAGGCTATTAGAGACTGGAGACGGCGTTGATGTCAATCCTGCCGACTACATCAGATACGTACTTGATAAAATCGGTAAAAAAGACATGCAGATCATCGGGCTGGACAACTATCGGAAGTATTGCAAAGAAGCCGACTTGCTTATTTCCTCTCCGCCGGACGAAGACGCAAAAGCCGCCCGGGAAGTTGTAAATGAAATTGCAAAACTGACCAATGCTTATGTGTTTTGGTCAAATGACAAGCTAAAAATTGTACCACTGGCCGATAGACCGGTAGGCAGCTGGGCACCGGATAAAACAGGTATTACAGACCTGACGGCGGATGATTTCCTGCCGCAGTCAGGCGGAGCTCTTGTAACGTATAAAAGAAAAGACAGCTCCGCAATATATAATCAATTCCCGGTAGAATTTATTAACCGCGCAAACGGCTACGAAAAAGAATCCGTTAGCTACGAATTTACAGAAGACATCAAGAACTACGGCGTAAGAGCCGCCAGCGTAACGAATGCTCACTATATTTATACAAAAGAGCGGGCGGTAAAAATCGCTGAACAATTAGCAAGAAATAACAAATACGAGAGAACGCAGTATACGTTCAAACTCGATTGGAGCCTGTGCCGGCTGGAAGTTGGTGATTTAGTGCGGCTGACCGATGAAAATTCTGGTATCTTCGAGCAGGTCGCAGTCATCAACGGTATCACAGAGGGCACCGACGGATGTCTGACGGTAACCGCGATATCAAGAGCGCCGGGAGACTATCCTGCCGCAAAGTACAACGTACATGCAAACGACAGGCCGTATATTGACTACAACAGAACAGCTCCGGACACCATTCCGGTTATTTTCCAGCCGCCTGCAGATCTCACTGCCGACGGACTGGAGCTGTGGATTGCCGCAAAAGGTAAAGCGGACGGCTGGGGCGGATGCACAGTATATGTCTCCGATGATAACACAAATTATCGGACAGTTGGGCAGATTGCAGGCTCTGCGCGGTGCGGTAAATTAACGCAGCCGTTGTCACCGATGCCGAATCACCCATCCAGCAATCAAGTATTTGTGACATGCAATGATCAGCTGCTTAGCGGTACGCCGCAGGACGCAGAACGCAAGAATACGCTCTGCTGGATAGACGGTGAATGCGTGAGCTATATCAACGCAAATCTGCAGTCGAACGGCGCATGGCTGCTGTCGGGGTTATACCGCGGACAGTGCAATACGGCTGTCAGAACGCACGCTAAAGATACAGATTTTGTCCGGCTGGACAATTCCGTTTTTAAAGTACCTTTCGCGAAAGACGACATCGGCAAGAAAATCTACCTCAAATTCTGCTCATACAACATCTTCGGCGCAGGTCAGCAGGATCTGTCAGAAGTTAAAGCTTACGAGTACACATTAGCTCCGTATTACATCCCGTCCGTCACAAATATCACAGCGTATAACAGGTATAGGCAGCTTGCGGACGGCGTATCCCGTTATGATATCGTTGTCAGCTGGACGCCGCCCGAGTTGCAGAGTTATCTGCAAGGTGATGTCTGGTATAAGACCAGCAGCGGGCAAGCAAAAGATTTGGTCATCAAAGAGGGCACCAAAGGCTCCGAACTCGGATTTGACGGCGAATGGACTTTCGGAGGCAGCGGAAAAGACCAGGTCGTCATTCCGCAGGCAATCGTCGGCGATACCTACCTGATCGCAGTTTGCACGAAAGACGAATGGGGCGAATCAACAAGCCCGGATACGTCTCCGCAGCTAAAGATACTTGTCGCACTCAAGACGGAAATCCCAAATACGCCCGACGGATTCGGTATAGACTTCGGGTCTGTCTGTACTGCAAATTGGAAAGAAGTTACGAATACCGACGTCGCGTTTTACGAAGTCCGGACAGATGATAACGCTGGCACTGAAACGGCGGGATTGTTAGCACGAACAAATAACCTGTCTGCGATACTGCCGCTGACCGAACGAAGTGGGAAACTGTATCTGTACGCAAAATCCGCAATCGGTAAATACTCCGCCCCGGCGATACTGCAGTATAACAAGCCGGTACCGAAGAAACCGAATCCGCCAGTACTCACAAGTACAATCGGAGGTTTTGGGCTGACAGCTGAAGCGATTCCGAAAGATTGCGCGGGGATGAACATCTACATCAGCGATACCGACGGAGAGAAGACAATCAAGACCGAAAACAACAGCTACAGTCACACATGCGGCGCCGGTATCTATGACGTATCTATCGCTTATTATGACCTATTCGGAGAGGGCGAGAAATCCGGAGAAAGCCGTGTTGTCGTCAAGATCTCGATCAGCAAAGAAATGCTTGACGATGAAGCGGTTAGTATTGCGAAGGTAGACGCGTTAGTTAAGCAAAAGCTCAACGACGGTGCAATCGCAAAGCAAGACGTAACGACAATAGTATCTAACCTTGGAAATCTCATGCTTGCAAAAGCGAATTACAGCGCCATAGCTCAAATGACCGACGCTATTAATTTAAGAGTGCAAAAAGGCGACGTGATCAATCAGATTAATCTATCGACGACGACTACGACGATTGCGGGCAAGTATCTGCACGTCACAGGGCAGACCGTCTTTGATAATAACGTCATTGTGAGCCGCATGCTTGCGGCAAAAGCGATTACAGCGGATAAATTGGCGGTAACGTCGTTATCGGCAATAACAGCAAATATCGGGCTGTTAAGAACAGCGACAAGCGGAGCAAGAACAGAAATTAAAGATAATCTGATTGAAGTGTATGACAGTAATAATCGGTTACGGGTACGGATTGGAGTGTGGTAAAAATGATGTACGTGTTGATTGTAATTGCGGTTATTGGTGTCATCGTGTATGCGTGCTTGAAAAAGAAGAAACGAGGCAACACAGAAACGCCGCCGGACGAAAAGCCTGATGACGGCGGAAATCATACAGAAATCATCGTAAAAGTACCGACAGAAAGCAAAGGGTACATAGTTAAAGACGGGATTAAGAAAGAGGTGACAATTAAGTATATGCCGCAAGGGTTACAAGTTTTTGACGAAAAAGGAATATGTATATTGAATATCACTGAACGGCTAACCCGATGTATCGGGAGTATTAACATATCGGGTACTCACGGAGAGGTACGCTTATCGGGGATATCGAGTGCGGATTTCTGGTTTGCCTGCACTAATATTAAAATAGATGGATACACATCACCGGCACAAAAAGAACTGATGGTACCAGGAATTACCTACAAAAATGGGGTTCTGCACTGGGATATCAACGTCTTAGGAGACGGAAAATCATTTAGCGCAACTGTCCTCTACGGGACATACTGAGGTGAAAACTATATGAGTAAATATGTTGAGGTATCTAATGTTTCCGGAAATATTGTTATAGACGATATGTACAGAAATTTGTGTTTAAAAAGAAAAATAAAATTACGAGACATCAGGACGAGCGAAGGTAGACACACTGTAATGCTGAACGATGACGAATTGCTCATAGGTGTCGGGAATCCCAAAAAAAATTTAATTCGAGCTGCGGTTATTTTTATTGAACCGCAAAAAGCGGAAATCATACCGTACACGATATCTCAAGACGACAATATAGTGCCGGACCCTGAGGATTATGATGATGTGTATATTTACGTATGGGGATTTTACACCGGGGAATCTGGGTCTACTGGACTGGAAATCTATAATAATCAAGGGGATATCATATTCAGTTCAAATATGAAACCGTTAAATATAGTGTTTTGCGGACACAATAATCTGCCGGGCAGTAATATATTTAGACCTAATCGTAGATATTGCGTTATACAATGTACTTCTACATTTTTATTTAATGCTCCCCGTAGTATATCCGAAGCTGGTTTGGGATTTATTGAGTTGTTTATTATGTCAACATCGTATAGAACGTTCGCTTGTTTAACACAGCAGGGCATGAGATATATTGGATATGATGTGCTGGGGTTGCCTACCGAGATGTACGATAAAATCCCTGTGCGTTCAGAAGCAAATAATGATGGGGAAATTTGGGATGCGATTCCATACGGAGACACGGTGTACTTAGTATCAGATGTTACAAATTACTAAAAAGGAGAAAAAATCATGAAAAGAAACTACAATGTAAACGGTAAAGTATCTTATCCGCAGAACGACGGAGTTTTAACGACATTCAGCTTTCATAATCCGGAAACGGGCGAAATGCTGACGATACAGACAACGTCGCAAGAAGAAACCGATGAACTGAACTACGGCGATACTGTTACGCTTGAAATCAGAAAATCAGAGTCTGAAACGGTCGAAAAGTTAGAAAAAGCAGAGGTAGAAGAATGAAACCGCAGACATTTCAACATCCGGAAATTCGGGATGAGAACGACAACATAATACAGCCGGGGGCGTTCGGGAAAAACACGCCGTTTTGCACGCAGGGAAATGATGGCATTTTAGATTATGTTGCGAATGACTTAGAGTATCTGTATAAGAAAAGTGAATCAGCGGGTAACGATGATCTCAAAGCAAAGTCATTAGCGGTAACGGGTACGAGTGACCTTAACTTAGTCAATGCTGATACGGTCAAAGCAAAGTCATTAGCGGTAACGGGTACGAGTGCAGCGCCAACGGCACCGACAGGTGACAATTCTAAAACAATTGCGAATACAGAATTTGTACAAAGTGCAGTATCCGGACTTGTCGGAGCCGCACCGGAAACTCTTGATACGCTTAATGAATTAGCGACAGCACTCGGTAATGACCCGAATTTTGCAACAACGGTCTCTAATCAAATTGGCAAGAAAGCAAATCAATCGGATTTAGCTGCGGTATCAACAAAAGTAGACAAAAAGGCGAATCAGGCAGCCTTAGAAGAAACAGCGTCATTTACAAATAGGCTACAACGCATGAAAGCATATAAAGTCGGCGATATCGTTTACTCATCGAAACTTCCGTCATGGGCATATCTTGAGTGCACGCAAGCAGGCACAACAGCAGCCACCGAACCTAATTTGTCAACTATATCGGGGGGGGTAGAAGTTAATGACGGAAGCGTGAAATGGACGGTCAAAACGGTAACCGCAAAAGAATATGTAGATGAAAAACTCAATAATTACGGAAAGATGGAAACAATTAATGCGACTATAGACTCACAGTACATCGAAAATTTATCGTGTGTAAAAATAAAAAACATAGTGCATCTTTTTGTACGAATGAAAAGTGCAAAAGAAGGTCTCATTGAAATTGCATCGGGGCTACCAAAATCATTTATAAATCTTGAATTTTATGCCCCTATAAACAACAGCAACGGTAAAGCTGTACGATTGACAATAAATACAGACGGTAAACTATATCTCAGTTATACGGATGAATATACTACATCGCCAGGACATGAATCTGTTGCATGTTTAGTATATTTAACAAACGATTGAAAGGAGTAAACAAAATGCGGGAAATAACAGACGGAAGTGCAAAATTCAGAATAGTAGACAAAAGAATGAAAGCCAGAGCAACCGGAATCGTAAATAAGAAATTTTTGGGGAATATTGGATTTATGACGCCGCATATCGGTACCGTCGTTGCGGAAATTGTAGGCTATACAGAAGAGGGATATCGGCGTGTAAAGTTTACCGTGCAATGTGCATGCATTGATTCGGGTACAAATACGACAGAATTTAGATGGCTGAATTTTTACAACAGTTCAATTGGTATTGCTACTGCATATTTAGATAGATATCCGGCGTCAAGGTTCGTAAGGCATGAATTACTTACGTATCCGATGATGTACTGCGATGTGCTGACGAAAGAAGAAAAAGGATACGGCGCGTATGTAGAGCTCTCTGGCGGTTTTGTCAATTTATCACGCATGTATACGGCTGACGGTAAAATCGGAATGTATCCGAACTCCATGCTGAAAACAGGGAGTTGTATGTTTGAGTTTATTTCTGATTTTACGAATGAATGAGGGGACAACATGACTTTTTTTCAAAACTTGAAAAGGAAAATACGTAAGTATAACAAACCACCGGTGATGTGGGGCGGATTCGTTACCTGCGTTTTTGTCTTAGATTTGATTGATTTTGCGGAGTATTTCTGCCGAACAAGCATTAATCTCTTAGACAAATGGGAATCGAAGACGGTCGTAAGTGTTGTGTTGATGTATATTCTATCGTTCATCAACAGTTTCTACGGCGTGGTACTCAATGCTTATTTTTGGTTGATTATTATTGACATCTCTACACGCTGGCTGGCCATTGGATATCAATACTTAGTAGATAAAGGGATGGATCCCGACTACTTGACGACACGTGAAAAACTATACGGCATTGTTCTTGCGTTCAGCGCAAAACGCTTAAAATCGAAAATCATGCTGTGGGGGTTTCTGACAAAATTTATTCTCTTCACAATTCTCATTCTTACTGCTTCGCAGATTGATACGGTTTTATCAGCAATTGAGATTCCGCTTTCGTGGCCGGTGCTTAAATTCATGTTCGGGTACATTTGTTACAACGAAATTTTATCTATTTGTGAGAATTTAAGAGACGCAGGCAATCATCACATAGACAAGTTGATAACATTACTTGACAACAATATATTTGCAAAGCTCAAGAAATAGCCGCTATTTAGCGGCTATTTTAGATAGGAGGTATTTATGACAATAGCCGAATTTAAACAAGAGCTCATTGATAAACGGAGCTATTTTTATCAGTTTCCGTGGCCAGCGACGACTTACGGACATTGGTCGGCTGGGCGGTATTTTACAACATTTAACGATTATCATTTTAACGTTGACGGAGACGGTGAAATCATCTACACAAGACCGCTTGATGAGGTACCGAGGGCGACATATCACAGAAATACAGGCAGTATTGCTATTGCTTTATGCTGCTGCTACAATGCACGTCCGAATGACTTAGGCGAGTACCCGCCGACGGAAGCGCAGATTGAAACGCTGGCAAAGATGTTTGCTGTCATTGCCGAAGTTTTCGACAATCCGATTAATCGTGAGTATTTTATGACACACGGCGAAGCGGCGAATGACGACGGCTATGGACTGTACAGCGGGGATTCTGACTGCCGATGGGATTTAGAGCAGCTCTGTGATCAGGACGAAATCGGGACCGGCGGAGATATTCTCCGCGGAAAAGCGCAGTGGTATTTAGAAAATGGGGTGTAAAATGTATGAGAAGAAAAAAATTATCGCTATTGCTTGCGTTGTCGTTGCTGTCTGCGCCCTGCTTGTCTATCTCATATGCACAGGCACCGGTGGCAACCGAAACGGTAACGATGCAAAGGACGCAGTACGAGAAGCTCAAGAGTACAGCAAGCAATCAGCAGATGCGGTTAGATCTGCTGGAGAGCAAATTAAATCTGCTGGAGAGCAACTCGACAGAAGCATCTCAAGCGTTGACCGAGCTGCAGAATCAGCTGATAGAGTGCAGAAAAGAATTGATAGAAACGCAGAAACAATTGCGGAGTGCAGAGATATCATTGCAGAAAGCCGAAGAGAACTTGATGAAGCTACAGATATCTTTAGACAGATTGACGAAGAAAATAGATGACCTGACGCATGACGTGAAGCTTGCAAAACGGCAAAGAAACCTCTGGTCATACATCGCAGGGGCAGTAGCGACGGGCTGGCTGGTAGATAAATTAAGTAATTAACGGGGCGGGAAACCGCCCTCTTTTTTATTGCGTGGTATAAAGATAATTTATAATAAAATGGTTGCGCGCGCAAAATGAGCGTGCTATAATATAAACAACGAAAGAGAGTTGCTGGAAATCCAGCAGAAAAGGAGAAAGAAAATGGCAAAAGCACAGTATAAAAGGAATGAAATCATTTCCGCAATGCGGAAAAATAGATGGCACTTATATGGTGCCGTCACCGTCCTTCCGGATGGAAGGGCAAACAGCGAGATGTTTGTACTCGCTGCAACTCCAGAGGGAGCCGTAGAGACGGCAAACTCTGTACGACCAATTAATCCGTGGGAGCCGGAAGAGTGGGCGGTATACCGCTGCCGGCATATACCGGTTAACTTTGTGTGTGCATGGGCGCACAAGTAAAATCAAGGAGGAAGAAGAATGAAACAAATTATGTACAGATCTTATGTTGAGTACATTTCGTGGGGAGATTCCCATGAAGAAACGAAAGGAAACAATATACATTTTACATTCTTTGCACCGAGCTGCAGTGATTTTGACTGTATTTTGGTCGAAATTCCGGACAACATGGCGGTGATCCCGACATGGGAACAGACAAGAAAAATACGTTTTTGGGCAAGAAAAATGTCAGAAATTTTAGTCGACGATGAAAGATGTCGGCTAAATGTAAATATGGGGAGACGAGATAAATATTATTACGGAGACATTGAAGATGTTAACGATATCCCGGAAGAATCTTATCTTCCGACAATTAACACGAATAACGGAGTTGTAGCACTAAAAATTATAAATGTACAATATACAACCGTAAAAGAAAACGCCGAAAAATTCGGCTGTGAGTACATAGAAAACGGGAAAAAACTGATCAGGGATCTGTTAAAAAAAGTATCTCGTGAAATAGAAATTCACGATGAAATAAAGATGCTTGAAAAAGACAGAGAGCTCCGAAATGTGACAACAATAGAAGAGCTCAAAGAAGAAATTACAATAGAATCGAACAACTACGGGAAAATAACTGGAAAAACCGGACAGTATGTAATAACCGTAGCGGACAGGAAGTATTTGATAAAAGGTATGTGGGACCCGATGGACGTTGACGATCGTGATAGCGGGTATGAATACTTCAATGTTTATCCGCTCGATCCAGATGAACTTTGTAGAAAAATTCCAGCCATTGGACTTCCGGAAAACATGCCAGGAGAAATTAGGCAAATGGTTAAAGCAACTGCCGCTTACAGAAATGAATTGATACGAAACAGCGGAGAGGAAGATTGGGGCTAAAAGAACACTGCCTCATGAAAAATAATAAACAAAGTTTTTAATAAAGGAGGATAAAAATGAAAACAGAAAAAATAATAAAAAAAGCGGAAAAGCACGAAAGCGTAAGTCTAAACCTACGCACCACAGCTGAAATTCGAGATAGATTCAAAGATCTGTGCAAGAAGAATGGAAGCACCGCAAATAGAACATTAAATGCGTTTATGGAAGAGTATATAAAAAAGGAAGAGCAAAAGAACGTAAAAGACCTGAGTGTATTTGATGGAATACGCGACTTATCGAGTCGCGGGGAGACGTACCGCTTCAAAAGAATAGCAGACGGGTATACAGTTTATAAATTGATTGGATATAGCTTTAACAAAATTGGGGTAGTCAAAGCAAAAGAAGATATATCGGACATCGACTTATTCAATTTAGGATGGGAAGTAGACAGGTGATAAAAATGAAACACATTATAGCAGCAATTTTAAAAGAAAAGCATATTGTAAAAACGTATCCGAGATGGAGTTTATCACAGATATATAAAGATATTGTGGAACTGCGAAAGAACGACAAAGAATTAAATGGATATATAGCCGTAGAAATGCCGGCTTATGACGAAATGGAAGAGTCGGAATTATATTTAATTTGGTATAAAGAAGCTACGAAAGAATATCATGCGAGCGGTAAAAAAGCTTATGATATTTTTATGCGAAATCACATACCGAATTTAACTCTAAACGGCAAGAAATATTACCATGATATCAATGAAAATTATAGTAAACGACTTGATATTGGGCGGCTGCTGATAAATTTAAAAGGCAGCATTATTCTTGCAGTAAAAAAAGGACTTGATTCTAAAGAGGGATTATTCGGCGTAATAAACACTGGAATTGATACATTTACAGTAAAAGTTAAAGAAGAAAAAAAGAACTATCTATTTACTGCATATGCGTATAATGACGGGGATCTCGAATCTACGAAAGATAAGTATAAAACCAGAGGTTGGGCAGATACTATTGAAGAAGTAAAGAGTTTCTGCATCGGTAGTTATATATATGATGAACTGGAATTAGATGTAGATGACGCACTTTTGATATTGGCGAAATAGTAAAATATGGAGATGAAAGAAATGAAAGTCGGGGATAAGATTAACTGCTGGACAATAATTAACATTGATCCGCCTCCGGAACATCGATACCATGTTTTATGCCGATGTGTTTGCGGTAACGAAAAGTGGGTGAGCAGATCTGCGCTAAGACGTGGTAAGTCAAAATCTTGCGGGTGTCAGAAACACCTCGATCGAAAAAAGTACGTTTTGAAACCTGGGGATAACGTTGGTTACTGGACGATACTAAGCAATGACGGCGATAAATTCCGCTGTCGTTGTATTTGCGGTACGGAAAGAGTTATAAAGCACAATATTTTAAAAAATGGAAGGTCTTTATCCTGCGGCTGCCGCCGCAGCGATCATCAGATCAAAGAACAAAAAGAAGGGCGCGAATTAGGTCAGAAAATCTCTCGCGAAGTGCAAAAACAAGGGTTGTCGGTATCGTATGCCGGGTTTGGTCGGCGGAAAAATAAAAACTCGAAAACGGGAATAACAGGAGTGTCAGCGTGGGGCGATAAATATCGGGCGTATATTACTGTTGACCGGAAACAAATCCATCTCGGGATTTTTGAAAAATTAGAGGACGCGGTAAAAGCAAGAAAAAACGCGGAAGAACGATACTTTTCCGCACGGCAGAAAATGGTGGATGAAATAAAAAGAGAGGTAATACAAAAAAAGCGATAATGATATCGCTCTTTTTAAATTTCGGGAGTATGTACTCTAAGTTTTTATTGCGAAAACAGAACGTTAGTTCTACAATAAAAATAAGGAGGGATACAATGGAAATCAACAAAATATACTGCGGAGATTGCTTACCAATATTAAAAACATTTGATGATTGTTCAGTGGACGCGGTGATTACAGATCCGCCGTACAGTTCCGGCGGTGCAACAATGGCGGAGCGACAAAAAGATCCAGTAAAAAAATATGAGCAAAGCGGAAATAAAATAATTCATCGACCGACATTCTGGGGTGACACAAAAGATCAGCGAAGTTGGATGCATTGGTGTAATTTATGGATATCCGAATGTCAAAGAATTTTAAAACCGAACGGATACTTCTTGATGTTTACGGACTGGCGGCAGCTTCCTGCAGCAACTGATGTATTAGAAATCGGCGAGTTAATATGGCGGGGAATTATTTCATGGGATAAAGGTAATAGCGCGAGGGCACCACACAAGGGATATTTTCGTCACCAATGTGAATATATAGCATGGGGAACAAAAGGGAAATGTCACAAAGCTATTCACGATGGCCCATATCCCGGATGTTATCATTTCCCTGTAAAATTAACAGATAAATTCCATTTAACAGGTAAACCGACACCGCTGATGGAGCAATTAGTAAAAATAGTACCAGATGGAAGCCTGATATTAGACCCATTTGCCGGGAGCGGAACGACACTAGTCGCGGCTAAACATTGTAATAGAAAATACATTGGGATAGAGAAAGATCCAGGGAATATAGAAGTTGCTCACCGTCGTTTATTAGATGCAATATAAAAAGAAAAGAAATAGTGTCAAGATAATCTATGTCATTTCTTTTCTTGATGTAAACTGCTCCACAAACTGCTCCATCTTATTTAATTTTATGGTATTTGAGAATCAATGTATATGTTGAAATATACGGTAAATACTGATTAAAATAAATGGAGCGCCTAGAGGGATTCGAACCCTCGCACCTGGTTCCGGAGA
>ENA-OPRW01000331-OPRW01000331.1-human-gut-metagenome-genome-assembly--contig:-NODE-331-length-52501-cov-6.693227_pt1 | contig 52501 bp, 38 predicted proteins | sample MGYA00241898_ERZ501890 | MGnify/ENA primary metagenome ERZ501890 (study PRJEB25962, sample SAMEA2042216) | human gut metagenome | biome: human gut; feature: human-associated habitat; material: faeces... | reverse complement strand
TGCAATTCATTCAAAAAACTTTTATTTTAGACTTGACTTTTAATAGTTAGTCTTTACTAAGTACACACCTGCTTCACTGACTGTCTGTGGATTACTCATCTCTACAAAAGTAACTTTTCCTGCTGCTAATGCCTGAGCTTTTCCTAATTTCTCAGCATCCGTATTTGCAATTAATGCCTCAATTGCTGCCTGTGCATCATCAGCAGCCACTCCATATGCCTCAATATATGCATTTTTCACATCATCATTTACAAAAGCCCAACCTGTTCTCGTTGTCTGATCTGCTTTAATAACCTGTGCATAAGTTAAAGTTGCATTGTCGGCATTATTCACTGTAATTGTTGCAGTAGGTCCATCCGCGAACGCGGTAGATGCCATTGCCAGCACCATAATCGCTGCCACTAATAATGCACCAATCTTTTTAAATAAATTTTTCATAAGGTTTGCTCCTTTCTTTCTCTGCATTTTTCTTTTTCGCCCTTCATCGGCCATTTACAATTAATGTGTTACGATCTCTTTGCTTCTTCCTCCCTTCGTTTATTATTTATAAACAGCAGGAGTGCAGTTGCAAGAATCGCTACACCACTGATCGTAAATCCATAGATTCCCGGTCCACCGGATTCTGGTAAGGAATAAAGTTTAGCATTTTTGATTGTTAAAACTTTATTCTCCAGTGACCACATATTACTTTTCTGTGCCGGATCGCCATTTTCGTCAACAAGTGTTACACTTCCTGTTGCAACTTTGAAGCAGATACTGCTGCCTAATAATGAATATCCTTTCGGAGCAGTTGTCTCTGTCAGCTTGTAGATACCTGCCTTCAGATTATTCAGTTCAATCTCTGAAGTATCATTCTTTACTTCTATGTCATTCTCAAGAGATTTCCAGATGTCACCATCTTTCATCTCTAATTTGAATTTAGCACCTGTTAAAGAATGATTATCTGTATCTGTTTTCTTCAGATCCAGACTGATTACTGCTTCGTTTGTGTAAGATGCAACACCTTTTACACCACCAGATGTATACGTGTAATCTGTTGTAATAACATTTGCTTTTTTTACATCATTACCAAGTGTAAACTTAAGTGATTTATCTGCATCTGATTTAACGTTTTCACAATCTGTCTGGCCATCACCTGTAACAATATCGAATGCCTGAATGAAATATCCATCTGCATTGTCTTCTGTTACCGTATACTCTCCTCTTGGAAGATCCGGCAGCGTAACTGTTCCGCTTGTTTCACCAGCCGGAACTATTACATTTACCTGGCTGTCTGAAACATTCTGACCATTCTTCGCATTCACATTAAATGTAAATGTTCTATCTGTGTCAGATGTTTCCGTTACATTCTTTGTGATCTGAATCTGACCTTTGATGACATGAATCTTATAAATACCATATGGATTGTTGCTATTATCTGGATTATAAGCCTTCTCAGCAGCTCCTACGACATGCTGTTCCCCATCACTTGTGGTGGTGTTCGTTTTACTCTCATCCGTTGATGTCGTCTTTGAATCATAAGTTACTTCCAGATAATACTCTGTATCATCATCCGGTGTTGTTGCCATATTCTCTTTACTGATATTGGTTTGAGTTCCATCTTTCCACTGCAGAGTAATATGATCTTTCGCATCGGCGGCACTTATTGTACCTTTTGAATAAGATGTTTCTGACTCATTAAACAACTGATTCAGAATTGTCTCATCTGTCGGTACTGTATCACCTTTGTAAATCCAAACGTCTTTGTCCTTGACTACTAAGTTAACTTTAACATTAACTGTCGGCTGTGGCAACTCAACATCACCATATCCTGTAGAAATCTTGGATCCCGGAGATACGTTGGTTGTGACATTGTTTCCACCAACGAAATTGTCTTTGGCTTTTACTTTAATTGTTTTGTTCCATTCGCCATTTTTCTTGTTTGGTATTGTCTGATCTGTCCACTGGATCTGATAATTTCCTTTTACCAGAGATACCGTACCACCATTTACTTCAACACCATTATTCAAGTCATCCTGTGTATATAACGTTCCATCATCTTTCAGAAGTTCAAACCTCGGATCAATAATATCTGTGATTGTTGCTCCTGTAATGGAAATGTCCTGAGTGATCGTATTCTGAATATCTTTGAATATGTCTCCCAGCTGCGTTGCATTTTCAGCATTAAATGCACAGTTTTTAGATGCAATTCCTGGATAAGTAGTCCTGCCATATGTTCCACCTTCAAGAAATGCCTTTGCTTTATCTCGAAGTCCAAACCCAATTGTATATACAGTATATCCTTCTTGCTTTATACCTTTTATACTTTCAGTACCATTTGTAATGTTTTCTGCATTCTGCTGCGCAGTAGTGTCCCAACTATTACCAGATCCTGTTGGTTCACCATCAGTAAACAATAATACATACTTAGGTTTTGTATCCCCGCTCATTGTAGCTGCATCCAATTTACTTTTTGCATTTTTAAGACCTACATATGGATCTGTTCCTCCATTTGCTACTAAAGAATCTACAAACCTTGTCAGGTTTTCTTTATTATCTCCCGCTTTCTGTAAATCTTCAGTTTTTCCATGGCTACCATATCCAGCACTACTAAATGCTGTAATACCAATTTTACTATCTGGTGATTTATTCGCTGTATCTGTTATAAACTGTTTTACCGCATTTTGTAATGCTGTAAGTTTCTTTTCTGTTTTTTTCAGATATATTTTGCATCCATTATAAGTTGAATCATCTGCTTTAGTTTGCGACCACCGATCATCACCAATATACCAACCCGTTCTCCCGTAGTAGTTATTATAATATTGCAATTTCACATAGGATTCATCTTTTTTCACATAGTAAAGTGTGCCTGTATTTAATCCAGCTCTACCATCAGTTGTATTTTCTGCAACATAACTATATGAAACAGTTGTTTTATCCATAGAACCAGATACATCCAATACCAACATAATATCCGCTACTGCTTTTTCAGTAGTGGTTATTGTACTTGTACTTGTAGATGCTGCCGTAATATTGATGTCATAAGTTCTCTTATCCCAGTCGTTTACAGTTGCAGTCTTACTGTAATACATACTGGCTTTAATAATCTCCTCCTGTGTGTAATTCATAATATGATACAACGAATCTGTATTTTTTTCTATCTTTGTCTTGCCATCTGCTTTATAAAGAGTTGCCACTGCTTTATTATCCTCAGATAACGTAACCTTTACAATCCAAGATTCATTTGATGCTTCATAGCCCTCAGGTGCAATATCCTCTGTTAATGTATATGTTCCAGGTCTTAATCTTGTAAAATTAACAAGTCCTGTTTCATCTACGGATGTAGCAGTCTGTGATTCATTGGTTTCTGAATTTACAAGAGTAAATCGAGCACCACTTAACGCATCCTGGCTTTTATTTACTTTTTTTAATACAAGATCTGTTGTAGGTACATTCGTAACTTCAGAAATACGCGCGGAAGGAAGGGTAAATTCCATCTGGCAGTTTGATTCATACGCACCTCGTTCCATATACAGAATAGTCAGGGTATGCTCGTTTTCATCCTTATGTTTAACATAATCCCATAGATTTACTTCCTTTTTAGCTGCCTGATGAATTACACCTAAATCGATTACAATTTTTTTTCCATCCAAAACAACCCATAAATCATCATCACCTGTAAAGGTATAATTTAATGGACCTACGTAATCTCCAATTTTAAAAGTTACATCATATCTCATTCCAAAAAAGTAATTGTGATTACCATCATCACTCTTTTCACTTCTGGGTACTCCGTCCAATGGGAAGAAATTACTTCCTGCTGTTGCACGCTGATCTCCATTCTTATCAATTACTTTTGTAAGTTTATAAGAATCTCCGTTCTGATCAAAAACTAGTTTGTAATCCTTAATGACTCTTCTTAAATAAGTTTCATTATTATTAATCGTGGCAGTTGCATCTTGATCTACAAAAAATCCTGGCTCGGGGTAATTGAATTTTACTGCTCCCTTTCCATTGTCCTCTACCTCTTTTAATAATCCTCCTATCCTTTTGACATTTTCCTTATAATTATTTACTTCGGCTTCAATTTTGTTTTCGTGTTCATCATAACCAGAATCAACTGTAAAATTATATTTATAAGAATCATAATTGTGATCCATTTTACCTGATGTTATTTTCTGATTACCATTATCACCCTTTGCAGCATCTCCTAACATATTAAATGAATACTGTGTCCACTTTCCAGTATTCTCGTCGTAACCTTCACCAGCCTTAACTGTATAATCATAGAAAGATGTCGGTCCCTGGAAGTTATCATTATGCTTTGGTGTATAATACACTTCTATCGTACTATCCTGTGCAACTTCAATCTTTTTGTCCTTATCAACTTCAGCATCGTTTACTTTTACTTTTGAAACCTCCCAGTTCTTTGCCTTGGTATAATCATTTATCTTTCCGCCAACTAAGATTGTTCTCTCATCAGCTGAATAAATCTCCTTACTAGTCGTATTATCCAGATGCCGAATTATTACTTTAACATTTTCTCCGCCTCTCTGCACAATTACATACGTAGAAAAATGCGTAGTTTCAAACTCAACATTACCATTCTTATCAACGCTTCCGTCCATGTTCTCAACGTTGTCTTCTGCGTCTACATGGTATACGTCTGCATCCTTGATCTTCCTCTCATCATTCAGAGATACAGATACCTTCACTGAAGCACCTGGCTGAATCTCTTCGCCGTCTACCAGGAATTTGATATCGTAGGCGTGGATCTTCTCGATGGCTTTCTTTTCTTTGATCGCTTCTTCGGTGATCTGGTCTTCGGCTTTCTGGCTGAGCTCTACCGGTGTTACGGAAAGCTCTGCGTTGTCCGGAAGGTCTGCCGGATTGGTAAGAGTAACCTTGACATTGACTTCGTCACTCTTGTAATCATATCTGGTGATCTCAGGCTGAATTTCTTCTTCCTGAACATCCTCAGGCTCTTCTGCCTCATCACTGCTGTCAACAACCTGTGCCATATCACTTCTTATGTAAGCCTCGGTTCCTTCCCAGGAAACCTTGTACCAGGTTGCTCCGTCCTCTGCTGTTACGGTATCCAGAAGTGTGAGCTGTGTTCCTGCGTTTACAGTTGCCAGAACCTCTGCCTCGATAGATGGGCTGACACGAAGATTCGTATCGTCTCCCAGAACCTCGATCAGGCTTGTCTCACCATTCTCATCTGCTGCCGGAACCTCATCCGGGCTCGCAATATCCTCTGCCGGTTCTTCCACCACATCCGGATTCTCTGCCGGCGCTTCGGTAGGTTCAGCATCCGGATTCTCCGCCGGCTCCTCAGAAGGCTCTGCCTCAGGAGTTACCTCCGGATTCTCTGCTGCCGGTGTCTCAGGAGAATCCCACATAACGGCAAAAACAGCTGCGTTGCCAGTCTCAACCTGAAGTGTCTGGATCTGTTTGCCCTCGTTGACATTCAGAACCTTCAGATCCTCGTTGGCCTGTAAGGTGTTAACATCAGTATCACCGGTACTGCTGTTATAATGAAGCTTCTCAACGGTTACACTCGTGCTGGCTGCATCGGTAAGCTCCGGTGCTGCCGGTGTCTTGTACTCAAAAGTTACTCTGACTCTGCCGTTCGGCTCGACTCTGTTTCCATCGCCATCAGCAAAATACACATCATACGCAAAAAAACCTCTCAGGCTGCTGCCCTTGTCTGTAGCTGCTGCTGAAAGCTTCTGAGAAACTGTATCATAAGATACGGATGAATTCTCGTTTACGCTGTCAGCCTTCAATGCTGTATTCTGCGGAAGAGCTCCGTCCTCCAGTGCCTCTGCTGTTACTTTAACAGAATCATTCTCATATGTAAGCGTCGATTGCTGCGCCTGTTCCGTTTTCTCCTGGTCAGCGCTGCTTACATCCGGTGTCGATTCTTCGGCCGCTGGTTCAGATGTAAATTCGCCATCTGTAAATATATCCTCCGTTCCATCTCCGAACGCCTCACTCGCGGAGATCGTATATGCACTCGGCATACAGGATACCATCAACGCCAAAGCCACCATAAATGCCAGGAGTTTTCTGATCTTATTATTCCTTAATTTTTTCATACCTTTCCCGCTTTCCTGTGTGTGCATCAACGTGTACTGTATTTCTTATTACTTTACTTCTGTTTATATTCCTTTCTCTTAAAAAAGCTTCATGTTTTTAGCCGGTGAGTAAACAGGTTACACCTTTACAATATTTTACCCTTATGTGATTGTAGTGTCAATATACCAGACATTTTTGGTAAGAATACTGACATTATCAGATGCTATCGAAAATCAGCCTTCAACTCCTCCTTCTTAACTTACTCGTTCACTGGTTCTTTTCGCCTGATTTTTCAATAAAATCTGACTATTCGTGGTATTTATTATACAACACTAATAGTTGTTTTGTAAGGCACTTTTTTTCATAAAAAAGTGCCTCTGTCACTATTTTAACATGAATTTCTTCAGCTCATCCCGCTTCTTGACATTCAGCTTGCAAAAGATATCCGTAAGGTAATGCTTGACAGTATTAATGGAAATCCCCAGATGCTCTCCTATCTCCTTATTGCTCCATCCCCCACTTGCCAGCATGGCAATAGAAAACTCCATCGTCGACAGCTCCCCCGTAACCTTTCTCCGGTTTTCCGGATTATGAAGCGCCATCCAGCCCCTGCTGAAAGAAATCACCCCTTTCGTGATACGCTGATACGCCTCCGGATCCCGATTCCGGATACAAGCCTCGACCAGCCCCCGCAAAAGCCCATGATGCTCAATAAAAGGCTCCAGAAACCCATCCATCTTCGCCAGCTCCCAGCTCCGGAGCATCTCCTCCTGCGCCTCCTGCTTATGCTTTCGGTTTATCGCACACACCGCCATCATACAATGGATATACGTCATACTGATCGGATACGGCCTCTCCGCCATAAACAAAGCAGCCTTACCCATCCCATAATCACTCCATATCTCCCCGTTAAGATAAGTATGGTGAGCCATCACATACGTGGCAAAAAGCCTCAGCCCCTCAGGAAGCATCCTGCTGTACTCCCCAAAAGCAGGCATCCCATCCGTAGGCAGATGAAGCAAAACCGCCCCCACATACCCCGCCAGAAGACAGGACGCATAAACATCCGCAGGAACCTTTTTCTTCATAGCCAGCTTCAAACAGGACTGGATTCCCTCCATCCCCCGCTTAGCCGCCGCCACATTCCCCAGCGTCAGATTAGAATACCCATACAAAATACACGCCGAAAGCCGCAGCTCAATAACCCTGCTGGACAGATACCCCCTCGTGATCTCACAACACTCCTCAGCCCGCCCCGTAAAATAAAAAAGCTCAGCCCGCGCAATATTCCTCAAATCCACATCCACAAACCCCTCAACAACCTCCCGAGCCCTCCCAGGCTCAAAAGACGAATTCAAAAGCGGCAAAACCACATAATCACACATACAACCCACTCTCCTCCAAAACCCAGGCAGCCCCCAAAAGACCACCCTCAAAACCAAACCAACAAACCTCCAAAGCCCTCACACAAGCCACATCAACACACATCCGAAGCTCATCTCTCAAGTCCCACAAAACAGTCACCAAAACTCCTGATATCAATCAACCAGTCAATCAGTCAACCAATCAGGCCAACCATCTTTTTCCATAATTATAATCCAAAATTCTCCAAAAATAAATTTAAATATTACACAAAAACACTACAATATATCCAAACCAGCCTCTATTCCCCAATCCCCTCACGACAAACCGCAAAAAAACTCACCACACCCACATCCAGCGCAGCGCCGATGCCACACCATCTTCCAACACACCACAAAGAAACTCAGCCCCTGCAGCCATCCATCGCAGCGCTGATGGCTCACCACCCTCCCGTCAGACCACCACACCTCACACCCCAAAAACCAGAACGGACAGACTGCCAGCGGGGCGGCTGCATGGTCGGGACCCGGTGCGTCGGAGTAAGCCGCTGGTCATACTTAGCGCCTGGAGTTTCTGACGGGAAGGTACTCTGCGGCCACAAGCCGCAGAGTAAGCCCCATCTGTCTGAGCCAGGTACGCATCAGCGTACATGGCGAGTTATGGGGCGCCCTGCACGGCAGAAGGCTCAGACGCTTAGTATGCCCCGGCGAAACGACCGCACCAGGCACGACCATGCAGCCGCCCCGCTGGCAGACTGTCCGTTCGTCCCTCCCTCCATTCATCCCTCCCACCCACACAAAAAAAGAGCCCCCAGGTCCAAACACCCAGGAACTCTCCCAAAACTCAAATATCCAATTATCATCAATCGTTACCAGTTGTCACCAACCATCACCCAACACGCAGCCGAAACTTCTGAATCTCCTTCTCACTGGAAACCCTCTCGATCTCAGCACCAAGACTCCTGAGCTTCTCCTCAAAATTCTCATACCCTCGCTGAATATAAACAATATCATCGACAACCGTAACACCCTCTGCAGCAAGCCCCGCAATAACAAGCGCAGCACCCGCACGAAGATCCGGCGCACTCACACGCGCACCCGTAAGCTTCTTCACACCATCAATAATAGCAGAGTTCCCCTCCACCTTGATGTTCGCTCCCATTCTGGAAAGCTCATCCGCATACTTAAAACGGTTCTCAAAAATACTCTCTGTAACAATACTCGTACCCTCAGCCAGCGCCAGCGTAACCGCGATCTGCGGCTGCATATCCGTGGGATAACCAGGATAAGGAAGCGTCTTCACATGCGTGCGGTGCAATGTATGCGGCGCACGAACACGAACCGCATCATCAAACTCCTCAACCTCACAGCCGATCTCCTCAAGCTTGGCAGTAGTAGCTTCCAGATGCTTCGGAATAACATTACGGACAGTAACATCACCACCCGTAGCCGCAGCAGCAAACATAAAAGTACCTGCCTCAATCTGATCCGGAATAATAGAATACTCTGTACGGTGAAGCTTCTCAACACCACGGATACGGATCACATCCGTACCAGCACCCTTAATATTCGCACCCATACTGTTCAGGAAATTGGCCACGTCAACAACATGAGGCTCCCTTGCAGCATTCTCAATAATGGTACGGCCGGCTGCCATAGAAGCAGCCATCATAATATTAATCGTAGCACCAACAGAAACCACATCCAGGAAAATGTGGCTGCCATGAAGATTCTCAGCCTTGGCAACAATAGCACCATGACGGATATCAACCTCCGCACCAAGAGCACGGAATCCCTTCAGATGCTGATCGATCGGTCTGCTGCCGATATTGCATCCGCCAGGAAGCGGAACTTCCGCATGCTTGTACTTGCCAAGCAAAGCACCAAGAAGATAATAAGAAGCACGGATCTTCTTGATATATTCATAATCAACACTGAGATTGCCGATGGTAGAACCGTTGATCTTTACAGTAGATTTATCGACACGCTCAACCTGAGCACCTATCTCTGAAATAGCCTCAAGCAGAACATTGATGTCCCTTACATCTGGCAGATTCTCGATTAATATTGTTTCATCAGTCATAATGGCTGCTGATAATATTGCAAGAGCAGCATTCTTCGCACCTGCAATATCCACTTCTCCAACCAGAGGATTGCCGCCTTTAATCACATACTGTTCCATAACACACCTCTATTATTTTACTCCTCTATGAGCAAGAAACTTTCTCTGAATTTACGACGGAAACATACGTTCCGCAACACCGTTTTTTAGGTCAGTTGTATATTATAACACATATTTCGGATTTGTAAACTATTTCTCTCCCCGTTTCAGTGCATCAAGCACGATCTGAAGGCTTCCCTCCAGATCTTTGTCTTCTTCGTCTACAATAATATCCGCATATTTCTCATACAGCACTGTCCGTTCCTCATAAAGACTCTCCAGTGTCTGCCCTTCTTTCAGAACAACTCCACGGTCTTTCAGATTGCCAAGACGCTTGGACAGCAGCTTCAGAGAAATCTTCAGATATACCACAACTCCTTCTGATTTCAGATGCTGCATTGCCTCATCACAATACACGACACTGCCACCTGTGGCAATGACCGTATTCTCAACCTGGATAGACGCATTCACACGATTCTCCACCGCCTTGAATCCGTCAATTCCATCCTGCTCAATGATCTCACTTAAAGTTCTCTTTTCTTCCTTCTGGATCAGCAGGTCTGAGTCAATAAACTGGTAACCAAGCACTTTCGCAAGTACAACACCGATGCTGCTTTTTCCCGCACCAGGCATCCCTATCAGTGTAATATTATTCATACTGTGTCCTTTCATTTTAACATAGCTGTAACAAAATCTCAACAATCGTTCCTGTGCCCTGTTATTCTCAGCGTTTCTTCTTACCGTTTTTCTTCTTCACGCTGTAGCCAAAAGTTCCCACCTTCCGGCCACCAGCCAGATATTCCCCATGGGAATAAACCAGAAGTCCCGCATCATTGAGATGGAACTTGTTGTTTTTGTCCATATATGCTTCATCCGCATGAACCGCAAGTACATCTGCAAGAAACATATCATGCGATCCCAGTTCCTTCACCTCTCGTACTCTGCACTCGATGGAAACCGGTGCTTCCCCGATCATCGGAGCAGAAACATACTGTGCTTTCTCTTTTGTAAGATTCAGTTTTTCGAATTTGTCAACATCCCGGCCGGACCGGACTCCGCAGAAATCCGTCGCAAAAGCCAGTTTTTCTGTTGTAAGGTTAATAACAAACTCTCCCGTTTTTTTCAGCATTCCATAAGAATAACGGGATGGTCGGACTGAAATATAAGCCATCGCCGGATTCGTACAGACCGTTCCTGTCCACGCAACGGTAATAATATTGTCGTTGCCCTCTCCGTCCGTGACACTGACCATCACTGCCGGCAGCGGATAGATCATATTTCCCGGTTTCCAAATCTGTTTTGCCATTGATCCGGCCTCCTTATGCGTAATCGCTGTTCATCAGCTGAGCAGCCTCCATCATCGCCGGAATCAGCTGTTTCTTTCTGGAAACCACACCTGGCAGACAGAACGCATCTCCGTCCGGCTTCTTCTCAAAAGCGATCTCAGCCATCTGCTGGCTGCCCTCACCATAAAACAAAAGCTCTGTAGATTCCTCCAGAATATTCGTCAACATAAAGTAAACTCTCGTGATATCGTGACGTCCACACTCGCTGACCATAAACGGCATCAGCTTCTCCTTGATCTCTTTCAGCTCCTCGCTGTCCATGGAACTGATCTGGCCCACACCAAAGGAAACATTGCCCTCGCCGATAAACTTCTTGTAATCCTGGTAAAAAATCTCCTCCGGGGATTTATCTTTCAGATTACTTCCCGCTGAGAACATCTCTCTGGCAAAATCCTCGATCTTGATTCCCGCGATCAGGGCAAGAGCACTGGCAGCGATCTTATCCGTCTGTGTACAGGTCGGTGAACGGAACATCAGCGTATCTGAAATAATGGCCGCACAGAGAAGTCCCGCAATTTTTTCCGGAATCTCCAGACGCTGCTCTCCGTAGATCTCATAAAGGATCGTACCCGTACATCCCACAGGCTCATTACGGAACGCTACCGGTGTCATGGTCTGCAATGTTCCAAGCTTATGATGGTCAATAATCTCAAGAATCTCCGCCTTCTCAATATTATCAACAGCCTGATCCACCTCATTGTGATCTACAAGAACAACTTTTTTCTTGTGCATGTCCAGGAAATTACGTCTGGAAATCGTTCCGATACACTTTCCATGAGGATTGATAACCGGGAACGCTCTGTGGCGGTTTTTGACCATAACATCCTGGATATCATCTGTAAAATCCTCGGTATTAAACGTAACCATGTTATCCCGTTTCATAACATAGCTGACCGGAATACTCTGATTGATCAGACGGGCGATGTTAAAAGTATCATAAGGTGACCGGATGATCACGATATTTTTTTCGTGGGCAAGCTTCACAACCTTCTCGGAAACCACAATGTTCAGCCCTACGATGATACAGCTTACATTCTGGCTGATGGCCTGAAGATGATCCTCCTCACGGTCTCCCATGATGATCATATCATTCTCCTCAATAAATTCCTCCATCATCTTCGGATTGGCTGTTCCAACCAGAACACGTCCCTTGACAAAATATCCGTGGCCATTTCCTTCCACCACTTCTCCGCCAACCGTCTCCGCAATCCTCTGATACTGTGTCCGCGCATTGGAAAGCAGATAACTGTCTGTGGTATCCATATAAGTCTTGGCAATATCTCCGATGGTCACAAGACCTTCCAGGCATCCCTCCTTATCACGGATCGGAAGGGATACGATTCCGTTCTCCTGCATCAGATCCCAGGTATTTTTCAGTGACATGTTTTTGTCTGCCTGGGGACTGAGACGGATATCCATATCCTTGACCTGTGTTCCGATATTTCCCAGATAAGCCGGCGGCTGTACACCAAAACGGTTCAGCACATATCTGGTCTCCTCATTGATCTGACCAGCTCTCTTCGGAATATATCTCTTACTCTGTGTAGTCCTGTTTTTAATATCCGCATAAGCGATCGCCGAACAGATGGAATCCGTATCCGGATTCTTATGTCCGATTACAAATATTCTCTCCTGTTTCTTCATTCACATCCATCCTTTTTCATCCAAAAATATAACAATTAATCAAGTTTGATGTTCGCAAAAAGTGAACCAAGAGATGTGGTTGCCTCTTCTCCTGACTCCGGCAGTTCAAAAGTCTCTTCCTCAACTTCCTTCGCCATCAGATCCGATGCCTCTTTGATACTCAGGCTCAGCTTGCCATCCTTGATCGCAATTACTTTCACCTTAACCTTGTCTCCCACACTTATCGCCTCTGATGGCTTCTTAATTCTTTTTTCGCAGATCTGGGAAATATGAACCAGACCGGAAATTCCGTTTCCAAGATCAACAAACGCACCATATGGCTGCAGGCTCTCAACCGTTCCCTCTGTCACAAAGCCAACCTCAATATTGGAAATCTTGTTTCTGCGCTCCTTCTCTGCTTTCTCACGGAGAAGTTCCTTTGCAGAAAGTACCAGTCTCTTTTTCTCTTTATCTACATCAATTACCTGAACCTGAAGCGGCTTGTTCAGGTACTCTTCTGTATCCTCTACATAATTCAGCGCAAGTTTGGATGCCGGGATAAAACCTCGAACACCTTCCACATAAGCAATGGCTCCGCCGTTTACGATTCCCTTTACAACAACATCCAGTGCTTCCCCGGATTCCTGAAGCTCCTTCAGTTTATCCCATGCAAGTACATCTGCTGCCTCTGCTCTGGAAAGAAGAATATTTCCCTGTCCGTCATCTTTCCTAAGAACGGTTGCCTGGATCTCTTCTCCCGGCTGAACTGCCTCTTTAATATTAAATCCCGGCTCTCTGGAAAATTCCTCTGCCGGAATAAATCCCTCAGCATAATATTTAAGATCAAGAACAACTCCTGTCTCATCCACACTGACCACTGTCCCGGCGATGATATCACCTTCCTCAATTTTCTTAAAAGAAGCCTCCAGCTCCTGCTCAAAATCTTTCATAGACTCCGCCATTTCCTGACCTCCGTTCACGCTTCATCTTTTCATCATTTACTTCCGGCCTTTTTCTTATTCTTTCTGCCGGATTTTCATTTTAATCTTAATTATTATAGCATGGGCAAACCACCGACGCTATTATTTTTTTGAATGCAAAATCCCCTCTTTATACAAAAAAAACTCCGCACATTGGCAGAGGCTACATTTTCTGATATTTTTCCCCATAAAACGAGGAGTGCCCCGGTAGTGGCTTACCGGGGCGATTATTATGAAAAAAATTGTATGTGTAATGATACAGATACACACCATTACAGCGTCTTTCGTAGTGTTCTTTCGAACTGTTATTATAGTATCAGATAAATATGAACAAATTATGAACAGCTCGTGAACTTTTAGCGTATTTGCACAATTTCTTTTCTGTTTTTCCTCTTTTTTTATAAAAACGCCACATTCACTTTATCGACACATATTTTAAATGCTGTACATTTTGTACATTTCCAATAAGCTTAAGAATAATAATCCCAATAAAAGTGCCATTCTGAACACCTTCCTCCTACTGACGGGAAAGCATACCCTTAATAAACTCGATCGCTTTCTCAAAAATATTCTTTACATCAGACTTTGTAACACCCATATCTTTCAGAGTACTGTATGCATCGCTTACATAACCTTTAATCTGGTCATCACTGATGTCGATTCCTCTGAATTTGCTGATAATATTCACGAGAGAATTCTTATCATCCTCAGAAAGTGTCACACCATAATGATCTGCTGCCTCATCAATTCCCTGTGAAATCTCATCATCAGAAATCTGATTGGAATCAAAAAGCCCTTTTACATAAACAATAATATCGCCAACTTTATCCGGGTCAGACGCAAGAGACTCAATCTCGTTATCTTTAAGAATCTCCTCTGCCTGGCTCATAACAGAGCTGGAATCTGATGCCATAACCATCATTGGTGAAGTACATGAGATAATTCCCGCAACGACCAGTGCTGTGATCCTGTTCATTTTTTTCATAATAAATCCCTCCAAAAGAGCCTTGGCTCATTATACGTAATCTGCAACTGTTTCCAGTTCCATAATTTTCAGTTCCCTTTTAACGCCACTCAGTATAACACACCACCCTACCCTTCTGTAAACTGGAATTTTCCCTTTTTTCAATATTTCTGGTCAGACTTTATGTATATCCCGGAAAATATATTCACAATCTTTTCATATTTTCAACAAACTTTCCTAACATCTCCTTTATAAAATAAATATTGTAAATTTTTCATTACTTACTTATGTCTGACACCTCAGACATAACCTCCTTTCTATGACAAGTTATATAGATCCGGGTGGGATACCTCTCCAATTGTCCCGTCCGGAAACGCAAAAAGAACCCGGAACAGCTGCCCGGGTTCTTTTTGTGTAATGTTTTATTTATTATTCTTTTCTTCAGAGATACAGTTGGCAAGCATTGCAAACTGCTCCAGTGTCAGCGCCTCTCCTCTGATATTCAGCGGAAGCCCGCACTTCTCGAATATATTCTCGATCTCTTCTTTTCCAAGGGAAAAATCTCCGGAATTTTTGATGCCGTTTACAAGGGTCTTTCTTCTCTGGTTAAATGACGCACGGATCAGCCTGAACATGAGGCGTTCATCCTGCACCTCAACCGGCGGTTTCTCATAACGTGTCAGTTTGATCACCGCACTTCCTACCTTCGGCCGTGGCATGAAACAGTTCGGCGGCACGTTTGCAACAATCTCCGGCTTCGCATAATACTGGACAGCCAGGGAAAGCGCGCCGTAATCCTTGGTTCCAGGTCCTACCTGCATACGGTCTGCAACCTCTTTCTGTACCATAACCGTAATGGAATCCACAGGAACATTCTTCTCAAAAAGTCCCATAATGATCGGTGTCGTAATATAATACGGCAGGTTCGCAACCACCTTTACAGGCTTTCCGCCATTTTTTTCATTGGCGATCTTTTTGATATCTGTTTTCAGGATATCGTTATTGATCACCGTTACATTATCCCATTCTTTCAGGGTATCCTTAAGAATCGGGATCAGGGAACTGTCGATCTCCACAGCAGCCACTTCTCTGGCCGCTTCCGCAAGATACTGTGTCATGGTTCCGATTCCGGGACCAATCTCCAGTATAAAATCATCCTTCGTAATTCCGGAAGAATCAATGATCTTTTCCAGAACATGTTCATCGATCAGAAAATTCTGACCAAACCTTTTCTGGAAAACAAAATGATACTTTTGAAGGACTTCAATGGTATATTTCGGGTTACCAAGATAAGGTCTGGCCATATTTTTTACCTCTGCTTTTCTGTTTATTTTCAGCTGAAATCCTTTTCAAGAAGTACGGTGAATCCATCACGGTCCACACGCTTCTTGGAGCGTTTGAATAATCCGCCCTGTGCTTTTGCCATGGCATTATCCAGCATGGTCTTCACAGTTCCGATGCACACCGGCTGATCTTCCTTCTGGTTGATTCCGATCAGATTATACAATGCAAGCATGCCCATCTGATCAATGCGGAATCCATTTTCCATGGTATAAACCTTGGCAAAATTAACAAGTTCATCATTTGTAAATACAGGAATATTGATCATGGATGTAAATTTCTTCGCAAGTTTCGGATATCTTGCGATCAGCTTACGCATGCCGATCTTTTCATCCTCAAGGATCACGATCATACTCTTTGTATTTCCATTCATTACTTCATCAAGCTCATCTGCTGTTTCCTGGGAAAGCTGGTTTGCGTTCTCAATAACGAGGAAACCTCCTGCAAGCTTGGATGCAATCTCTGCAATATTTTTTCCGTTAAGGTCTTCCGCAAATATGTAGGCAACCTTGGATGCCTCAATATTCAGCTCTCTGCAGATTGCCGGGATAAGGCTTGAGATCAGTCTTGTCTTTCCTGTTTCTCTGCCGCCCATAACGATCACATTTCCAGTCTGGGAAGTTTTGTCAGCCGCACCTTTCTGTACATCGCAGAGTACATCCACCAGCTGCTCTTTCATTCCCGGAACTGCTACAAAATATGTGAACAGCTGCTTCTCCTCATCTGTAAGCTGTCTCTTTCTGGAAATAATAGTGTTCGGATCGATCTCCGGCTGCATATCCTCGATAAAGCGCTCCAGCTGTTCTTCCTCGCTGAGTTCTTCTTCCTCATCGTCTTCTTCCATATCTTCTGTAAGACTTGAGATAAAATCATCCTCTTCATCGTCTTCCGGCTCATCTTTGAATCCGAAATCATCGTCACTGAATTCTTCTTCCTCATCAAGAGGTGTCTCATCTTCGACAGGTATCACAACATCGTCTGTCAGTTTATCCGCTCTGCGATCGTCACTTTCATCCTCAAGAGAAAAGTCTTCATCCTCAAGGGAAAGATCCTCCGGCATTTCCTTAAGTTGTTCCTCTTCTTCCAGATCATCAAAACCGTCGAATTCGTCCTTGGTATCAGGCTTCTGCACGCCTGTGGGACCATTCAGGAATTCTGCTTCCGCAGCCTGCATATCTTCTTCTGTAACCGGCTCTTCATCTTCATCCAGAACCAGATCCGGAATTCTCCTGTGCGCCGACTCACTTACATCTTCTGCCTGCTGTGCGGAAATCTGTGCCATGATATCCTCAATATCCGCTGCATCCGGCTCCTCCGGAACAAATTCATCTGCCGCGATATCCAGATCTTCTTCGTCTTCTGTTTCCTCGGTTACTTCTGACTGCTGTACATCCGGAGATTTCTCTTCCTCCGGAATATTGATTCCCTGCTCGCTTGCAGCTGCAAGAATGGTATCTTCCAGATTGAATTCCTGCTCTTTCTCAGGTTCCTCGTCTGCTTTTTTATCCTTGGCAACTTCCGCCGCGATCTCATCAATGCTTCCAAAAATTCCGGATGCGTCCGGAATACCGGCAGCGCTGCTTGCATTTTCCGGATCTACATTGATCATAGACTTCGGGATCTTAAGCTCCGGCATACGGATCGTTGCTGAAAAATCAGGCTTGCCGTCTTCATTAAGGGGAACTCCTGAAGTTTCCTTCGGTTCCTCCACAGAATCTTCCTCAACGATCTCAGAAACACTTTCAGCTAATTCCTTTTCCGTCGCCTTCTCTGCTTCCGCCTCTTCCGCTTCCTGATAAGCTTCTTCCTCTTCGTCCTGCGGTTCCTGTGTCCGGGCATTTAACTGTACGGTTCCGGCAGACAGATTATCAATACCGGATGCCAGAAGTTCCTCACCATCTCCAGCCTCAGCAGTTTCTGCCGCCTCTTCTTCAGAAGCGTCTTCTTCGGACTTTTCTTCTGTGGCAGCAGTCTCAGCTTCCGGAGTTTCCTCCTCACCAGACTCCTGATCTGCAGAATCCTTGGCAGCTTCAACAGCTTCTGTCTCAGAAGTTTCTTCTGTGTCATCCTGCTGTTCTTCTTCCACGTCCTCAGTTTCTTCCGCAGCCTTCTTATGACCACCGAAGATATCACGGATTCCCTTGGAAATCTTCTCCTGGAAAGTCTCTGCACTGTTCAGATCACGCTCGTCATCTACCTGGATCGTATCTGTAACCGGTCTGGACTCCTCATATTCAGTTTCTGTAACAGCTTCTGTTTCCTTGCTCTCCCTGATCTCCTGAGCCTTTTCCGGCGGAATCAGTTTCGGGATAAAACGCTGTTCGTATTTCTCTTTTTCTTCTCCTGTGAGAACTCCCATACGCTGTTTCAGGTCAAGGGCTTTCATCACATAAGTTCCGTCATTGAACCAGAGAATCATCTCATTGCAGAGATCCAGGCACTTCTGCTTGTCTCCTGCCTTATAGTAGAGTTTAGCCAGTTCATAGGACCAGCGCTCTGTAAACTCTTTCTCCTTATATTCCTCAAGGATACGGATCTGTTCATTCAGAGATGCATTCTTCGCTCTGACAATTTTATATCGCAGTATATACTGGCTGTTATCACTACCTGCCACCTCTCTGTACTCGTCAAAGAATTCTGTGGCTTCACTGATCTGTCCCATTTTCAGGGAAACTTCGATCAGACGGTAAAGTATGTTCTTGCCGATCGTCGCTCTGTGATAAGCAAGAAGAAAAATTTCCTTGCTCTCTTCATAGCGCTTGTTAGCTGCGTAGATCTCGCCCACAACACAAAGCGTACGGACATTCTTTACGCGACGCCAGTCAATGCTGTCTACGATCTGCATGGCGCCTTTGTAATCCTGGGCTTCAACCAGCTTGTTGATCTGTCCCAATTTGACGCGAAACTCCTCTTTATCCAAAATATTCACCAACTTTCCATAATCAGAATCAGTTTACCATATGCATACGGGCTTGTCAAAACCCTTTAGGCATATAAACATGCCCCTTTATCACCTGAAAAACCCTGTTTATCTCAAACTGATGACTGACAAAATCATCCAGTCCTGTACAGGTGATCAAAGTCTGAATATCATGTATACTTTCCAGAAGATAAGTCTGCCGGTTACTGTCCAGTTCCGAAAGTACATCATCCAGAAGAAGCACCGGAGTATCCTTGATCTTCTTTTTTACAAGATAGATCTCAGAAAGTTTCAGAGAAAGAGCTGCTGTCCTCTGCTGCCCCTGGGAACCGTATTTCCGGATATCGATCCCGTTTACCTTTACACAGAAATCATCTCTGTGCGGTCCCACAGATGTCAGCTTCATCCGAAGATCCCTGTCCCGGTTCTGCGCCAGTTTCTGTTCAAACTCTGCTGCAGTTACACTTGGTTCATACAGGATCTCCAGTTCTTCCAGCCCACCGGTCAGACCTTTATGGAGGCCTTTTGCAAGTTCATTCAGTTCTTCCACAAACTCTTCTCTTTTTTCAATGATCTTTTTTCCGTAATCTGCCATCTGCATATCCCAGATATCCAACGTACTTTTTAATCCCGGGTTCATATAACAGTCTTTGAGAAGACGGTTTCTCTGGTTCACAATGTGATTATAGCTTGCCAGCTCCGTGATATAAACTCCATCCAGCTGACAAAGCTCTGAATCCAGAAAACGTCTTCTCTCGCCCGGTCCATTCTTGATAATATTAAGATCCTCCGGAGAAAAAAACACAAGATTTACCACACCGAGCAGCTCTCTTGCCTTGCGGATCGGCAGCCCGTTAATGGCAACTCCTTTTGCTTTGTTTTTCCGGAGGTGCATGTCTATTTTGTATGAAAGATCGCCCTTTTTTACCATCATTCGGATATGGGATTCCTCATTCTCGAAGCGGATCATTTCCCGGTCCTTGCTTCCTTTGTGGGATTTACTGGTTCCGGCCAGATAAACCGCCTCCAGAATATTGGTTTTTCCCTGGGCGTTGTCACCGTAGAGAATATTGGTTCCCTGATCAAAATTCATCTCCAGCAACTCATAATTCCTGAAATTATTCAATCTGATGGATTCAATGTACATTCCTTCACCCAATTACATAAATATCTTTTCCATCGTAGGAAATCGTATCTCCCGGATGGATCTTACGGCCACGGCGGTTCTCAACCTCACCGTTTACCAGAACAAGTCCGTCATTGATCGCATATTTTGCCTCAACGCCGTCCTCCACAACTCCTGCCAGCTTCAGAGCTTGGCCAAGTTTGATAAATTCGTCTTTAATTCTGATCTCCAATTTTTTTCCCTCTTAAATTTTCTTTCCTGGATTTGGTTAACACTTTCCAATATATTGCTCAGTGGTGGTAATTAAATACCCCCATTCCCGGCGTTTTCCAAAAGGTGGTATTTTAAATTACCTCCTTCTGGCAGTTTCCGGAGTTTATCCTTTAGTTATCTTGTTTTTGTAATGTGCGCGACCAGCGGACACGCGCCGCCGGCCACATGGTTTTTCAGCATATGGAGAAAAATCTCCTGCTGTCTTTTTGTCCATTATATTGTACAAACTATTATCTTGCCTGATTCTGGTTGATATTTACCGGAAGAATCAGATACGTGTAATTTTCTTCATCATCACGGATAAAGCAGGGAGCTTTCGGGTTCACAAGATAAATTGTTACCGTTTCATCATCAATAACACGAAGGGCATCGATCAGGAATTTCGGGTTAAAACCGATCATAATATCTTTACCCTCTTTTTCAATATCGATCTCTTCATTCATGGAACCCATTGCAGAATCGATCCGAAGTTCCATATCATCATCTGTGATATTAATGATAATTGGTTTCTTGTCAACTTCACGAACCAGCAGCGTTGCACGGTCGATACAATCCAGGAATTCTTTTTTGTTGATTTTGAGTTTCGTCTCGTAATCACTGGAAAGCATCTGATCAATTCTGAAATATTCTCCTTCAATCAGTCGAGAAACTACCATAGTCTGGTCAAATTCAAACAAAATATGGTTTTTTGTGAAGTAAATACTTACCTGATCGTCAACTTCACCGGAAAGAATCTTGCTTACCTCACTTAAAGTTTTTCCCGGAACTACCACCTTACGGTCAGAATATTCTCTCTTAAGGGGCATTTTTCGGATCGCAATTCGATGTCCATCCAGAGAAACTACCTTCAGACAGTTATTTTTAATCTCAAAAAGTTCACCTGTCATCAGTTTATTATTCTCATTAACAGCGATAGAAAAAATGGTTTGTCTGATCATTTCTTTCAGCGTGTACTGAGAAATTGTCAGCGGTTCATCTTTTTCGATCATTGGTAAATATGCAAAATCTTCTCCGGATTTGCCAGGAATATTGAATTTTGCTTTTTCACAGGTAATCGTTGCTGTATATTTTTCGTCTGTTTTGATGGTAATGTCGTTATCAGGAAGTCGTCGGATGATTTCATAGAATATTTTTGCATCAAGAGCAACCATTCCTTTTTCTTCAATAGTACCTTCAACAATTGTTTCAATTCCCAGTTCCATATCGTTGGTGGTAAATTTGATCTGGTTTGTTGTTGCATCCATGAGGATACATTCCAGTATTGGCATGGTGGTTTTTGATGGAACTGCTTTGAGTGCGATACTTACACTTTTTAACAGACTTGATTTGGAGCAGATAATTTTCATAATGTGTATAACTCCCTTTCTGGATAAATTGTGGTTTTTATAAATATATTTATAGAAAAAATCCGCCGTAACCGCCGTAGGGGGCCAGATTTTGTGAAAAACTCCCGCGAGGCCGGTGTTTTCAGGGTTTTTCGGGTGGGATAACTTTGTGTAAAAGTGGTAGTTTTGGATGTGAATAACCCGGGGATAAAATTACCGCCGTTTTTTCGCAAAAAAGTTGTACACATCTCTCCACATACAATCAACACGTTATACACCAGTAATGTGGAAAACTTCCCTAACCTTGTGGATTAATCTTCTTTTTCAATATATCAATGGTATTTTTTAAGTTATCGTCGGTCTGCAATTCGTTTTCAATCTTCTCGATACCGTGCATAACAGTAGTATGGTCACGGTTTCCAAGAGCTTTTCCGATATTTTTCAAAGGTGTGGAGATGATTTCGCGGCAGAGATACATAGAAACCTGGCGTGGCATGACGATTTTTGAGTTTCGTTTGTTTCCGCTTAGGTCCGCAGGTGTTACTCCATAATGTTCGGCAACAACGGAGATGATGTATTCTGGTGTGATCACCTTTTTTTCATCCGGAGAAATAATATCTTTCAGTGCCTGTTCTGCAAGTTCAAGTGTAACTTCTTTTTTCTCAAGCTTGGCTCCGGCCATGACCTTGTTGAAAGCACCTTCCAGTTCACGGATGTTGGATTTAATATTGGTAGCGATGTATTTGATAACATCTTCACTGATGCTGTAACCGTTCATTTCTTCATTTTTATGAAGGATCGCCATTCGAGTTTCATAATCTGGCAGCGTAATATCTGCGATCAGACCCCATTCGAACCGGGAACGGAAACGTTCTTCCAGGATTTCCATATCTTTCGGAGGTTTATCGGAAGATATGATGATCTGTTTTTTGGCACTGTGGAGACTGTTAAATGTATGGAAAAATTCTTCCTGTGTGGATTCTTTTCCTATAATAAACTGAATATCATCGACGAGAAGAACGTCAATATTCCTGTATTTTTCACGGAATTTGCTCATTGCCGTATTATTTCCGTTTCGGATGGTTTCGATCAGTTCATTTGTGAATTCCTCACTGGTTACATAGAGAACCCGGCTGTTTTTGTCGTGTTCCAGTATAAAATGAGCGATGGAATGCATAAGATGCGTTTTTCCGAGACCGGCTCCGCCGTAAATAAACAGAGGATTATAGGTATCTCCTGGTGATTCGGCAACTGCGAGTGCTGCTGCCTGGGCGAATTTGTTGTTGCTTCCTACTACGAAAGTATCGAAAGTATATTTTGGGTTTAAATGAGCTTCTTCGTAACGTGTATCATGATTCTGTTTATCATAGGAAGGTTTTTTTTCTTCTTCTTTCTCGAGGAGATCTTTTTTCAGAACAAATCGCACTTCACATTCTTCCATGCCTGTCAGTACACAGATTGTAACCTGAAGAGGTATTTTGTAGCGTTTACTGATGTAATTGACACCAATTGCCGCCTGTTCTGAAGGAACTGCCACTGTTATCAGACTTCCGTCAACCTCATAAACTTCCAGTGGCTTAAGCCAGGTATTAAAAGGGACATCATTCACCTCATATTCAGATTTGACAGTTTGCAGGATCTCCTCCCATTTTTCAATAACAGCGTTCATTTTTTCCTCCCATGAGTAATATAATAACCCCAGTTTGCGACTGGAGACAGATATCCTTTTATATATTACAATGAAAATGGGGTTTTAGCAATGGAAAACGTTGAGATTTTGGGGAAAACAATGTGGATAATTTGGGGAAATTACTGTGGATTAGGGTGGAAAATAGTGTATAACTGGGAAATCGGTTTCCATAAGTTAACGAGGTGTGGAAAATACGGAGAATTTATGTGTATAAAATTGTCCACTGTCAAAATACCGCAAATAAAGGGATTTTTTGAAGATGCTATAAAAAATCATCCTGAAAAAGTGGATAGTTTTACTGGTAATCCACTAGTTATCCACAAGTTATCCACATTTTGTGGATAATGTTACGTAAACCATAAGCGTAATCCACATAATGATAAAAAATAAAAACCACGAAGCAGGCGGTATTTTTCAAACCCCTGATTTTATCGGGTTTTTTGCAATTTTCCCTTGACGAAAAGGAGGTTTATTTATATAATTGAAACGATGTTCTGAATGATAAGTTATTTCATAACAATTATTAAAATAGATAAAGGAGGTGCTTTACCTATGAAGATGACATTTCAGCCAAAAAAGAGATCCAGAGCTAAAGTTCACGGCTTCAGAGCTCGCATGAGCACAAAGGGCGGACGTAAAGTATTAGCTGCAAGAAGATTAAAAGGAAGAAAACAGTTATCAGCATAAGCTGTAAGACCGCATTTATGTGGTCTTTTCTTCTATCCGGAGAAATATCCGCGCAGGCGGTATGATTAAGGAGGATCCGTTTGATCAGATCAGAGTCCTTAAAAAAGAATCAAGATTTTAAAGTTGTATATCAGAACGGAACATCATATGCGAATCGGCTTCTGGTGATGTACGTGCTGAAGAATCAGCACATGAAGAATCGTCTGGGAATATCAGTAAGCAAAAAAGTAGGGAATAGTGTGGTTCGCCACAGACTCACCAGACTGATCAGAGAAAGTTATCGTCTCAACGAAACAGATTTTGACAGTAACCTTGATATTGTAGTAGTAGCGAGAGCTTCAGCCAAGGGCAAAGGCTTTCACGAGATCGAGAGTGCTTTTATGCATCTTGCAAAAAAGCATCATATAACAGGGAATGAACATGATAAAGAAATTTCTGATTAAGATGATAAGACTCTATCAAAAATATATATCGCCGATGAAGAGAACGAAATGTCCTTATATTCCCACATGTTCTCAATATGGTTTGGAAGCAATCGAAAAATATGGCGCATTCAAGGGCAGTCTTCTTGCGGCATGGAGGATCCTGCGATGCAATCCTTTTTCCCATGGAGGCTATGACCCTGTGCCATGAATTATTTTGTGACTGTTTGGCCTCTTTTTCCCGGGGCGAAATAGTTACCGGACTTTTACAATTGAATAAGAAGTCTAGGAGGAAATGAATTTGGAACTGTTTTTAGCAACAAAAACCGGAACTCCTATTATCGGACAGATCGCGTCTGTGATGGGATGGATCATGGATGGAATATATAAGATGCTTGACGGCCTGTTCGGAATCCAGAACATTGGTCTTTGTATCATTATCTTCAGTATTCTTATCTTTGCCTTTATGACACCGCTGCAGATCAAGCAGCAGAAATTCTCCAAGTTAAGTGCGATCATGCAGCCCGAGATCCAGAAGATCCAGAAGAAATATCAGGGTAAAAAGGATCAGGACTCCATGATGAAAATGAACGAAGAAACCCAGGCTGTTTATCAGAAATATGGTGTTTCTCCAACCGGTAGCTGTGTACAGTTAGCCATTCAGATGCCTATTCTGTTTGCTCTGTATCAGGTTATCTACCGGATTCCTGCTTACGTTGGAAGTGTAAAGAACATTTTTACTGGTGTAGTTGACAACCTGTTAGCTGTAAACGGATACACAGATATCCTGCAGCAGTTTATCACAGACCATTCCATGACACGAGTACGTCTCGTTATGGACAGTGCCGGAAATGCTACAAGTAACTCTATTGTTGATTTTCTGTATGCACTTTCTCCTTCCCAGTGGAAAGAGTTGGCACAGATGGATCAGTTTTCAGGATTTTCTGATGCGATCACAAAAGCATCCGGAAATATTTCCAAGATGCAGGGCTTCTGTGGCCTGAATATCGCAGATCAGCCGCTGTACTATATCATGGAGTTCTTCAAAAATCATGGTTCTCTGTTACTTGCGATCGTAGCACTTCTGATCCCGGTTCTTGCATGGGCAACTCAGATGCTGAACCTGAAGCTTATGCCACAGGCTGCAACACAGCCGGCAGACGGAAATGATCAGGCCAGCGCAATGGCAAACTCCATGAAAACCATGAACATGGTCATGCCTCTGATGTCTGCATTCTTCTGTTTCACATTCCCGGTTGGTCTTGGTATCTACTGGATCGCCAGTGCTGTCGTGCGAAGTGCCCAGCAGTTTGCCATCAACCGTCATCTTGATAAGATGAACATTGATGATCTGGTTAATGAGAATATGAAGAAGATCGAAGCAAAGCGTGCGAAGGAAGGACTTCCGCCGCAGAAGATCACCAATCAGGCTCATCAGTCCGCCAAGAATATCAATAAACCTGTGATCAATAAGGGTAACAGCGGAAACAACGGTGCTTCAGACAGAGCACAGAAGGTTGATACTGCTTATGAGAAGGCAAGAAATGCAAAACCAGGCAGCATCACAGCCAAAGCAAATCTCGTAAGAGACTTTGATGAGAGAAATAAGAAGAAATAATCAGGAACGGAGGGGTTCGTAATGGAGGATTACATTCAGTTTTCAGCAAAAACAAAGAATGAAGCTATCACAAAAGCGTGTCTTGAGCTTGGAACTTCCAGTGACCAGCTTGATATTCAGGTTATCAGTGAAGGCAGCTCCGGATTCTTCGGAATCGGCAGCAAACCTGCCGTGATCAAAGTTCGCAGAATCGAGCCAGTTTCTGATATGCAGGAGATCGATGAACTGGTAGAGTCCGTGAAACTGGACGCTATTAAAGAAGAGAAGAAATTAGACAAGCCTTTTACTCCAAATGTAAAGAAAGAATCTGCACCGAAGGCAGCTCCTGTAAAGGAGAAGAAAACGGTAAAAACAGAGTCTGTACAGGTGGAGAAAACATCTGAAGAGGCACCTTTGAAGGCTGCAGCACCGAAGGAAAGACCTGCAAGAGATTCCCAGGGTAAAGCAAAACCTGCACGTGAGAAACAGCCGAGAGCTCCGAAGGAGCGCCAGCCAAAGGAAACACGTGAAAAAGCACCGAAGCAGGGCAGACCGGTAGAGATCCTGACTGATCCGGAGAAGATCAAAGAGGTTGAGGAGAGAGCAGTAGTATTTCTTCGTGATGTATTCGGATCCATGGATCTTGGAGAAGTGGAGATCACATCGAAATACAACACAGCTGACGGTTCTCTGGATGTAGATTTTGAAGGTGAGGATATGGGTATCCTGATCGGAAAAAGAGGTCAGACACTGGATTCTCTTCAGTATCTGACAAGCCTTGTAGTAAACAAAGGCGAGTCTACTTATATTCGTGTAAAGCTTGATACAGAGGACTACAGACGCCGCCGTAAAGAAACTCTGGAAAACCTTGCAAGAGGAATCGCCTTCAAGGTAAAGAAAACCAGAAAACCGGTAGTTCTGGAGCCGATGAATCCATACGAGAGAAGAATCATCCATGCATCTCTGCAGGGCAACCGCTATGTAGAGACAGTCAGTGAGGGAGAAGAACCTTACAGACATGTAGTGGTAAAACTGAAACGTAATAATTACTGATTCAGTGGTAAGAATATAAGCCGTATCCCGGAGCGTTAAGCTTCGTGGATGCGGCTTTTTTTCATAAAACCGGAAAGTCAAGCGGATATTCGCAATGGAAGCAGGGGACTTACTTGATTTGGTTAAAAATTATCATTGCAATCTCCACAACAATTCTTTATAATCATTGAAGAGCAAATAATAAAAGATATTTCTGCAGCGGACATCCGGAATGCAGAGATCAGCTTTATAAATATGGAAACTGACAGAAGATGTTATTCTAGGTGAAAGCGTGAATAACACGTGTTTTTTGCGTGTAAAAAGCTTTTCCGGAGTAACATTTTTGCGTTTAACCGGATAAACTGTGCAGCAGTTATCTGATGCAGAATTACATAGCAGATGCGGATGCTTTTATCCGCCTGATAAAGGAGAGTGAAAAATGGAAGAGACAACGATTGCGGCGATTTCCACGGCCATGAGTGCATCGGGAATCGGAATCGTCAGGATCAGTGGCCCGGAGGCCTTCGAGATCGCATCCAGAGTATACCGTTCTAAAGGAGGGAAAAAATCTCTGAAAGACGTTCCAAGCCACACGATCCATTATGGATATATCTATGATAGTGAAGAAATGGTAGACGAAGTTCTGGTCATGGCCATGCGCGCACCAAGAACCTATACAGGGGAAGATACCATAGAAATCGACTGCCACGGCGGTGTTTTGGCTATGAAAAAAGTACTGGAAACTGTGCTGAAAAACGGAGCCATTATTGCCGAACCGGGAGAATTTACCAAGCGTGCATTCCTCAATGGAAGGATCGATCTTTCCCAGGCAGAAGCCGTTATGGACGTGATACAGTCCAAAAATGAGTACTCATTAAAGAATTCTGTAGGCCAATTAAAGGGTTCAGTCCGAAAAACCGTACAGCAGATCAGAGAAAAATTACTGTACCATATAGCGTACATTGAATCGGCATTAGACGACCCGGAGCACTATGATCTGACAGGATACTCAGAAGAATTAGAGCAGATCGTAGCAGAAGAAAAAGAAAAAATACAGAACCTGTTAAAAACATCCGGAGACGGAAAGATTATTCAGGAAGGCATCCGGACAGTAATCCTGGGCAAGCCAAACGCAGGAAAATCATCTCTGCTGAATCTGCTTCTGGGAGAAGACAGAGCCATCGTAACCGACATCGCAGGAACCACCAGAGACGTCCTGGAAGAGTACATCAACCTGCACGGGATCACATTAAAGATCGCCGACACAGCCGGAATCCGCCAGACGGAAGATATCGTTGAGAAGATCGGCGTATCCAAAGCCAAAGAAATGGCAGCAGATGCGGATCTGATTCTCTATGTCGTAGATTCCTCCGTACCGCTGGATGAAAACGACGAAGAAATCATAAAAATTTTGCAAGAGAAAAAGACAATTGTCCTCTACAGCAAGACAGATCTTAAATCTGCTATAGATATAGAAGATTTGAAGTCCAGAATAAACCAGCCGGTAATTCCAATCTCTGCAAAAGAAGAAACAGGAATTACGGATCTGGAAGAAAAAATCCGGGAAATGTTCTTCAGTGGGGAGATAAACTTCAATGATGAAGTATATATCACGAATGAGCGCCACAGGCAGGAACTTCTGAAAGCGAAGGAGAGTCTTTCTCTGGTAGAGAACAGTATAGAGAGCGGAATGCCGGAGGATTTTTATTCTATAGATCTGACGGATGCGTATGAGAGTTTGGGAAGGATTCTGGGAGAATCACTTGGGGAAGACCTTGTTAATGAGATATTCTCTAAATTTTGTATGGGCAAGTAGTTCCCACGAGGGTTGCGTGAGTACGCAGGGACTTATGCATAGGTATAGTTTGCGGAAGCCCGCAGAGGTACTTCACATTGGAATGTGAGAAAACCGCAAAGGGGCACAAGGCCGCGCCCCTCTGCACACCCCTGGGCCTTTTTTACAAAGTGCGGCGATTGAGGAAGGCAGAAAGTTACTAACCTGTGCCTGTATGCTTCTGTACTGGCAATTCAACACTGAGCCGAAACGTGGCAAACAGAACTTTGTATACCCCCGCAGACGTGCACCGCACGTCGAGAGCCTCGTTGCAGCTACACTGCAACAATCGGCACAGCGTCCCATATTTAACACCGAAGAATACAGACAAAAGTCGATAAAGACACACTTGCCACAATCGAAGCACTCAACCTCACATCGGCACAGCGTCACACAACCAACACCGAAGAATACAAAAACAAGCCAACAAGGCCACACATCCCCACAACCAGGAACTCTTAAAAAAAGCCCGAGGGGTGTGCAGAGGGGCCGTGGCTTTACGACCCCTTTGCGGTTTTCCACAGCTTCCCAAAGCAAGAAACCCAGGCCTCTGCCAAGGAAGCAAAACATACATCACATCGGCACAACGTGCAACATCCAATACCGAAGAATACAGACAAAAGTCGATAAAGTCACACATCCCCACAACCAAGCGCTTCTAAAAAAAAGCCCGAGGGGTGTGCAGAGGGGCCGTGGCTTTACGGCCCCTTTGCGGTTTTCCTTATCTTCCCAAAGCAAGAACCCCATGCCTCCTGCCAAGGAAAGCAAAACATACATCACACAATAAAAACAAAGATAAAAAATAGAAATAAAGGAGAAAAAGCATGAAAAATCTGGAACAGTCTTTCGACATCATAGTAGTAGGCGCCGGCCACGCAGGCTGCGAAGCCGCATTAGCAAGTGCCCGTCTGGGCCTGCAAACAGTCATGTTCACAGTCAGCGTAGACAGCATCGCCCTGATGCCCTGCAACCCCAACGTAGGCGGCAGTTCCAAAGGCCATCTCGTCCGCGAACTGGACGCCCTCGGTGGAGAAATGGGCAAAAATATAGACAAAACATTCATCCAGTCCAAAATGCTCAACCAGTCCAAAGGCCCTGCAGTCCATTCTCTCCGTGCCCAGGCCGACAAACAGGCTTACAGCACCGAGATGCGAAAAACTCTGGAAAACACAGAAAACTTAACTATCCGCCAGGGCGAAGTAACAGAACTTCTGGTAGAAGATAACCACATCACCGGTGTAAAAACCTTTTCAGGAGCCACCTACCACGCAAAAGCCGTAGTTCTCTGTACAGGAACCTACCTCAAGGCCCGCTGCATCTACGGCGATGTCAGTAACTACACAGGACCAAACGGCCTTCAGGCAGCCAACTATCTCACGGATTCTCTGAAAAAACTGGGAATCGAAATGTTCCGCTTCAAAACAGGAACCCCTGCCAGGATCGCCGGAAACACCATCGATTATTCCAAAATGGAAGAGCAGTTCGGAGACAAAAGAGTCGTACCGTTCTCCTTCTCCACAGACCCGGAATCCGTACAGATCGAGCAGAAATCCTGCTGGCTGACCTACACAAACGAAAAAACACACGAGATCATCCGCGCAAACCTGGACAGATCCCCTCTTTATTCCGGAATGATCGAAGGAACCGGTCCGCGTTATTGCCCGTCCATCGAAGATAAAGTCGTCCGTTTTGCAGACAAAAAACGCCATCAGGTATTCATTGAGCCAGAAGGCCTTTACACAAATGAAATGTACATCGGAGGAATGTCCAGCTCCCTTCCGGAAGATGTCCAGTACGAAATGTACCATTCCGTACCAGGCCTGGAGCACGCCAAGATCGTGAAAAATGCCTACGCCATTGAGTATGACTGCATCAATCCACGCCAGCTCTACCCGACACTGGAATTCAAAAAGATCAAGGGCCTTTTCAGCGGCGGACAGTTTAACGGAAGCTCAGGATACGAAGAAGCAGCCGCTCAGGGTCTGATCGCAGGAATCAACGCAGCCATGGAAGTAAAAGGAAAAGAACAGCTGATCCTGGATCGCTCCGAGGCATATATCGGCGTTCTCATCGATGATCTGGTAACAAAAGAAAACCATGAGCCGTACCGAATGATGACAAGCCGCGCCGAATACCGCCTGCTGCTCCGTCAGGACAATGCAGACCTCCGTCTCCGCAAAAAAGGCTGGGAGGTTGGCCTGATCGATGATGAGACATACCATAAACTGCAGGAAAAAGAACGAATGATCCATGAAGAGATCGAGAGAGTAGAACATACGACTGTAGGCGGTTCTGCAGAAGTACAGAGCCTTCTGGAATCTCAGGGAAGTACATTGCTGAAAGCAGGAACCACCATTGCAGAGCTGATCCGCAGACCGGAACTTAACTATAAAGTGCTTGCACCGATTGATAAAGAAAGACCGGAACTTCCAGAAGATGTATGTGAGCAGGTAGAGATCAACATCAAATATGATGGCTATATCCGCCGCCAGATGAAACAGGTGGAGCAGTTCAAAAAACTGGAGCAGAAAAAAATTCCGGAAGACATTGATTATGAAGATGTAGGAAGCCTCCGCATTGAAGCACGTCAGAAACTGGAGGCTTACAGACCGGTATCCATCGGCCAGGCATCCCGAATCTCCGGCGTATCCCCGGCAGATATCTCTGTACTTCTTGTATACCTGGAAAGCAAAGCCGGACATAAACATTGATAACATTCTGAATAATGAAAACATAAAAAACAAAGAATAAGAGAGGAAACTGCATGTACAATTTAGAAATCCTGGAAAAAGGCTGCGAAGAACTTGGAATTACTCTTAATGACACGCAGAAAAATCAGTTTATACAGTTCTACGAATTCCTTGTAGAAAAAAATAAAGTTATGAACCTTACCGGAATTACAGAATTCGATGAGGTTCTCGTGAAACATTTCCTGGACAGCCTTTGCTGTGTCAAAGCCGTAGATATGAGCAAGGTAAAAACGGTCATGGACATCGGAACCGGTGCCGGATTTCCGGGGGTTCCCCTGAAGATCGCTTTCCCGGAATTGGAAGCCTGCCTTCTGGATTCCCTGAACAAAAGAGTGAAATTCCTGGAAGAAACCTTTGCACTCCTTGGACTTGAGAACATCTCAGCCATCCACGGAAGAGCCGAAGAATATGCAAAAAACAAAGCCTACAGAGAAAAATATGACCTCTGTGTATCCAGAGCAGTATCCGGTCTTGCAACCCTGTCCGAATACTGTCTCCCATACGTAAAAGTCGGAGGACTTTTTGTCTCCTATAAATCCGGCTCAGTAAAGGAAGAAGCCGAAGCGGCGGAAAAAGCAGTAAAAATCCTCGGTGGAAAGATCCGAGACATTCAGTACTTCGATCTTCCGGGATCCGAGATCAGCCGTTCCCTGGTCATCATCGAAAAAGTAAAAAACACACCTGGAAAATACCCGAGAAAAGCAGGAACGCCGCTCAGAGAACCACTGGCATAACAGAATCTTGCTGCTCAGAAAATGTAATCTCCTGTCGAACAAAAGAAGAATTTGTGTGACAGGAGATTTTTCGCTGATTTGTTTCACAAAATTATCACAAATTTATCCTACTTTTATCACAAATTACTTTTACACTATAAAATGATAGAGATGCCCCTGGATTCCCCCATTCTCTGTTTCATCCAGGGGCATTTTCTATTGAAAAGACGCCAGAGTCAAAGGGCCTCTGTTTTACGACCTTTTGCCTCTGGCATCTTATAAGATGGGAAATCAAGAATTGAAAAAGTATTTCCCGGAGAATAAAAGGAGGAGAGTAAAGTGATCGAAGTAAGTAATCTGGTCAAAAAATACGGCGATCATACAGCCGTTGACCATCTTTCCTTTCAGATCGAAAAGGGGAAAATTTACGGATTCCTGGGCCCCAACGGTGCAGGAAAATCAACAACAATGAACATGATCACAGGATACATTGCTTCCACAGAGGGAAAAGTAATGATCGATGGTCATGACATTCTGGAAGAACCGGAGGCAGCCAAGAAATGTATCGGCTATCTGCCGGAAATGCCGCCACTCTATTTTGACATGACTGTTCTTGAGTACATGAAATTTGCGGCTGATCTGAAAAAAATCCCAAGAAACCAGAAAGACAAACAGATAAAAGAAGTCATGGATATGGTAAAGATCACAGACATGAAAGACCGTCTGATCAAAAACCTTTCCAAAGGTTACCGCCAGAGAGTTGGCCTTGCACAGGCGATCCTTGGATATCCGGAAGTGATCATCCTGGATGAGCCTACAGTAGGACTTGACCCGAAGCAGATCATCGAGATCCGTGACCTGATCAAAAGCCTGAAACAGAAACATACGGTTATCTTAAGTTCTCATATCCTTTCCGAGGTGAGAGCAGTATGTGATTACGTTCTGATCATTTCACACGGAAAACTGGTAGCCAGTGATACGCCGGACAATCTGGAACGTCTGGCAGCAGGTTCCAACAGTCTCCTTATGAAAGTAAAAGGCGAGAAAGATACCATCCGAAAAGATCTGGAAACGATCGAAGGCGTTACCGGTGTGGAAATGTCCTACGACAGCGACGAAGAACTGTGGAAAACAAAAGTTTCCATTCAGGAAAATGTGGATATCCGCGAAAAAGTTTTCTATGCTATGGCAAAAGCAAACTGCCCGATCTACGAGATGCAGGTTAAGAGAGTTTCTCTTGAGGATGTATTCCTTGAGCTTACCGAAGGAGAAAAAAAGAAATCCACCGGGAAACAGGAAAGATCACAGTGGAAACCGGTAGAAGATAAATCTTCGGAAACAGAAAAATCTGAGAAAACGGAGAAAGCTTCAGATAAAAAAGAGGGGGATCAGTCATGACAGCAATTTTTAAAAGAGAACTGAAAAGCTATCTGACCTCCATGGTTGGATATCTCTTCATATTTTTTGTCCTGGTGCTGACTGGAATTTATTTTTCCGCATATCAGCTCTCAGCAGGTTATTCAAAATTTGAATCTACATTAAGCGCACTGACCTTCGTGTTCCTGATCGGTGTGCCGATCCTTTCCATGCGTGTACTTGCAGAAGAACGTAAACAAAAAACAGATCAGCTGCTTCTGACAGCGCCGATATCTGTGTGGGATATCGTATTTGGAAAATACCTTGCACTGGTAGCCGTATTTGCCATTCCGGTTGTGATCATGTGCTTTTATCCACTGATCATGAGTAAATTTGGAACCATTTCCTATGCATCCGCATATACAGGAATCCTGGGATTTTTCCTTCTTGGATGTGCGAATCTGGCAATTGGTGTATTTATGTCAGCACTTACGGAAAGCCAGGTAATTGCAGCAGTACTTACTTTTGTATTTCTGTTTGCTTTCTATATGATGAATGGAATTTCCTCATTTTTCTCACAGACTTCCATGTCAACGGCAGTGGCATTCGGACTTCTGATCGTGGCGATCGCAATTATCATTTATACCATGATCAAAAATGTTCTGATCTCTGCAGTGATCGGAGTTGTAGGAGAAGTTGCCCTTGTGATCGTATACGTTGTAAAATCAAGTATTTTCCAGGGTGGTATCCAGAAAGTACTGAATGTATTTAATCTGAGCGGACATTATGAGAACTTTACAAACGGTGTGTTTGACGTGACAGGAATCGTATATTTTATCTCTGTCGTTGCAATCTGTCTGTTTCTCACCATGCAGTCCATTCAGAAGAGACGCTGGAACTAGGGGGTGAATGGAAATGAAATTCAGTGAGAAATTCAAGAAAAATAAAAGCGAGGCAGTAGAGACAGAAACTGCGCAGGATTCCGGGAAAAAGAAACATAAACCAGATCCGAAAAAACTGGTAGGCACTATCAGTAAAAAGCATATTAAAAATGGTACTTACAGCATGGCTATGGCAGCGATCTTTATCGTGATCGTAGTTGTGATCAATATGATCGTAGGTGCAATCCCGTCTAAATATTCACAGCTGGATGTAAGTTCATCCAAGCTTTATACCATCGGTGATGAGACAAAGAAAGTGCTGAAAGCACTGGATAAAGATGTGACCATTTACCAGATCGCACCAAGCGGCTCTGAGGATGATACGATTTCCAACCTGCTGTCACGCTATAAAGATGAGTCCAAACATATTAAAGTTGAAGTAAAAGATCCGGTTGTAAATCCGAAATTTGCTTCTGAATATACAAGCGATGATCTTGCATCAAACAGCCTGATCGTAGTTTGCGGAGACAGAAACAAAGTTATCAATTACAACGATATGTATTCTACTTCTGTAGACTACAATACCTGGCAGCAGACCACGACCGGATTTGACGGTGAGGGACAGATCACAAGTGCTATCGGATATGTGACATCCGAGAACCTTCCGATCATGTACACGTTATCCGGACATGGCGAAAAAGATCTGGATTCCAGCTTTAAAGAGGATATCCAGAAAGCCAACATTGATATCAAGGATCTGAACCTGCTCACAGAAGGAAAAGTTCCGGACGATGCTGACTGCCTGATGATCGTATCTCCGACGAGCGATATTTCCGAGGAAGAAAAAACAGAGATCCTGGATTATCTGGAGGCAGGCGGAAAGGCCATGATCTTCTCTGATTATACACAGGATGATCTGCCGAACTTCGATGCTGTCCTTGAAAATTATGGCGTAAAACGTGCAGCAGGAATCGTATTTGAGGGCGACAGCCAGCATTATGGAATGCAGATGCCGTATTATCTGGTACCGACTGTTAACAGCACAGATGCAAGCTCTGAGACCGCTTCCGCAGGCTCTTATGTACTGGCTCCATATGCACAGGGTATTCAGAAAACAGATGACGTAAGAGATACCGTAACGATTGACAGTATCCTGACAACTTCTGACCAGGCTTACTCTAAGATAAACATGCAGAGCAGCAATATCGAGAAAGAAGACGGAGATGTAGACGGACCGTTTGATCTTGGTGTTGCCATTACTGAGAAACTGGATGATGACAAGGAAACACAGATCGTTTACTACTCCACAGCAAATCTGATGGAGAGTCAGGTAAACCAGATGGTATCCGGCGGAAATGAAAAACTTCTTCTGGAGTCCTTAAACTGGATGACCAGCACAGATGACAGCAATTCCGTTTCCATCCCATCCAAGAGCCTTGAGTCTACAAGCCTGACCGTAACGGATTATGATGCAGCCTTCTGGAAGATCTGTACTATTGGTCTGATCCCGGGAGTGTTCCTTGTTGCAGGATTTTTAATCTGGCTTAAGAGGAGAAAAGCATAATGAAAAAATCAACCAAACTTGTTTCAGCTGTTGTTGTTCTGGCAGTTCTAGGTGGTACGTATGTGGGACTGAATACCTACGTATCCAAAGAGGAAAAGACAGAGAGCAGCAGTGAGGAGGAAAGCAAAACAGAAGTGTTTTCCGTGAAAACGGATGACATCAAATCTCTGGAATTTATCGTAGACAAGAAGGAAACTACCTTTGAGAAAAAAGATGATTCCTGGGTGAAAAAAGATGAGATTGCTTTCCCTGTAAATCAGACAACTCTGGATTCTGCAGCTTCCGCCATCGAAAAGGTGGAAGCTGACAGGGTTCTGAAAAAAGTAGACGATCTTACCGAATATGGACTGGATTCCCCGTCCAATACGGTGACCGTTGATACCAGTGATGGCACAACCAAGTTTAATATCGGAGATGAGAATACTTCCACGAATCAGTATTACATTTCCAAAGATGATGATGACAGTACTGTGTATGTAGTAGCGGCAGATACGGTCACTCCGTTTATGAAATCTCTTTACGATTATGCACAGGGAGAAGATTTCCCGACAATTGATTCTTCCACAGTAAAGAAAGTCCAGGTAAGCGAGGATAAAGATTCCTATGTTCTGGAAGAAAATTCTGATGGAGCTACCTGGGATGTTTCCAGCGATGGAAGCAGTGATAAAGAAACTGCGGATACTACAGCAGCAGGAAATGTAACCTCCGGACTTGGAAATTTTGCATATGATCAGTTTGTAAATTATAATGCAGAGGATCTTTCACAGTATGGCCTTGATAAGCCGTATGCGACGATTACAGTGGATTATCAGGAAGAGGTGAAGGATGACAGCTCAGGCAGTACAGATTCTTCAGAAAAGGATTCTACAGCCTCTGAGAGTGATTCTGAGAGTGTCGACAGTACTGATGATAAAGCTTCAGCAGAAAACAGTTCGACAGATAGTTCTGACAGCACGGATGCTTCTGATGACAGCAGTTCTTCAGAGGATACCAAGACAACAACAGTAGATAAACAACTTGTTATCTACGTTGGCGATGAAGCAAGTGATGGCAGTCGATATGTAACTGTGGATAACAAACATATTTATACAATGTCCGCGGATACTCTGAGCGCAGTTATTGACAAAGCACCATCAGATCTCTGGTCACTGATCGTCAATTATCTGTCTGTAAAAAATCTGGATCAGCTTCAGGTTACTTACGGCGGCGCAACAAATACTGTAAATGTTTCACGTGAAACATCCAAAGATGATGACGGCAATGACAAAGAGACAACGACTTATCAGCTGGATGGTAAGGAGATAGAAAGTACAACCTTTACCACTTTCTATAACAAGCTGATAAATATGGCAGGCCAGAAGAGACTGACGGACGCTTATACACCGGCTACAGACCCGGAGATGACTGCTGTATTCACAGACTCTGATAAGAACCAGACAACCGTTACCTTCTACACATATGACACAAACTATTACGCAGCTGTCGTTGGAAACAAAGTATTCCTCGTAAACAAAATGACGGTAAAAGAAATGTTTAATGCATATGAGACACTGATAAACGGTGAATCAAAAACAGAAGCCACAGCAACACCAACTGCTGAGGCGGAAAAGTAAAAAATAAAACTAAGCCCCGGAATTCCATGGATCAGGAGTTCCGGGGCTTTCTATAATAAAAAAACCTGTACAGTGGTTTTTCAGTCCACCGTACAGGTTTTATTTTTTTTATATCCAACAGAAGGTTCGGGGGAGCTTCTGTCAGTTACATATTAGTTAAGCAAGACCTCTTTCTTCCAGCCAGTCGAAGAGAACGATTTTTTCTTCTTTCTTTCTCTTGGCCATGTGATTGAACTGAAGGATTGTCAGGATCGTGAAGATCACAAACAGTACAGCCAGTACAATTACAGAAGTAGTAATGCTTCTGCCACCACTGATCGTTGCACGGAATGCATCAACTGTGTAGGTGAATGGCAGGTATGCGTGAATCTTTGCAACAAATGCAGGAGAAATCTCGACCGGATAAGTACCGGCAGATCCTGCAAGCTGAACGACCATGAATACCAGCATCAGGAAACTTCCTACTTTACCAAGTGTAATGTTGAAGAAGTACATCATGGATGTAAAGGTCATTGCTGCGAGGCAGGCGAAGAGAACTGTCTTGCCCATCTCAGCAGGGGTGAATCCGTTAAATGCATGTAACAGAAGGATCAGACAGATTGCCTGAAGCATTGCTACCGGATAAAGTACGGAAGCTTTGCTTGCCCACCATGCAAAACCGGATTTCAGTTTGCCTTTATACTGAGCCAGAGGATACATCAGGCAGAATGCCAGTGCACCAACCCAGAGGCCTACAGACATCATATAAGGTGCCATTGCGTGTCCGTTATTCGGAACATCGGTAAGTTTTGTTTCATCGCTCACAACAGGTGTTGCGAACATTTTAATTGTTTCATCACTTGCTGAGTTATCTTTAACTGTTTTAGCTCCATCACTGAGGCTTGTGGTTAATGTCTTGGAACCATCTTTCAGTTCTTTCATACCACTTCCAAGTTTCTTGGAACCATCATACAGCTGAGAGGAACCACTCTGGATCTGAGCAGCACCATCTGCAAGCTGTTTCGCACCATTGTTCAGAGTGCTGTTGTTACTTACAAGTTTCTTGGTACCACTGAGAAGAGTTGAGGTACCGTTTGCTAATGTCTTAGTTCCGTTTGCAAGAGTAGTAGCACCGCTGGAAAGAGTTTTAGCTCCAGTGGAAAGCTGACTGGTACCGCTTGTAAGAGCAGAACTGTTAGCGGCCAGTTTAGCGACGCCATCTGTGTATGTCTTAATTCCTGTAGTCAGTGTTTCAGAACCATCGGCAAGCTGACCTGCACCGGATTTCACCTGCGGAAGTGCGCTTGTGATCTGTTTTCCTGCTTTTTTCAGACTTGTTGCGCCATCAGTAAGTTTCTTGTTGTTTGCGGTTAATTTATCAAATCCATCGTTCAGAGCTTTGATTCCGGCGGCTGCTTTCGGGAAAGCTGCGGTACCAGTCTCCAGTTTCTGAAGTCCGGCGGAAACAGTTTTTGTTCCGGTATTTACAGCTGTTGCACCCGCGTACAGCTGCTGTGTAACAGCGGAAAGCTGAGAGATCATATCTGTAGGAAGCTGACCTGCAACTGCGCCCATTGTAGTAGCGGCTGTGCCCATTTCTGTAGCACCGCTGCCCATTTCTGCTGCACCATTGCCCATTTCTGTAGCACCACTTGTCAGTCCGTCTGCAAGCTGGTTCAAAGTTGCTGCAGCACCTGTCAGAGTCTGTACACTGCTCTTAATATCCTCAGTTTTGCTGTTCAGCTGTGAAAGTGCATCTCCAAGTTCTCCCTGAACTGCATCAATTTCACCATTTACAACGCCCAACTGGGAAACCTGATCAGAATATCCGGCTGCAAAGGAAGTATCTACCTGAGAAGCGCTTCCGGCAGCACCGGACAGAGTATTGATCACATTGCTGAGGTTTTCAGCGGAAATTTTTCCATCTTCATCCTGTGCGCTCTGAATTGCCTGAAGTTCTGCAACAGCAGAGTTCATAGCCTGCTGTGCGGCATCAATTCTTCCGTTTGCGTCATTAAGTGTTGAAGTTGTTGTCTGTCCGTATGTATCCATTGCGGAGCTTACTGCACTGATCTGAGCTTTCATTCCACCAAATGCAGTACCAAGACCCTCTGCTTTGGAAGAAAGCATTGTACTTGCATCAGTAAGAGCACTTGCTGCACTGTTAAGACCAGGTACGATCTGACCGGTAACAGCTGACGCACCCTGAGTCATGGCTGCGGAAGCGGATTCCATACCAGTTTGAGCCTTAGTCATACCGGCGGAAGCAGATTCCATACCTTTCTGAGCCTTTGTAAGGCCACTGGAAAGCTGTTTGAAGGATTCTTCAGTAGTGCTTCCCTTCAGAGCAGAAACAGTGTCGTTAAGTTTTTTGGTTCCTGCTTCCAGAGCTGCAGTTCCGGATACCAGAGACTGAGAATCTTTAGTTCCTTTTGTAACGCCGGTATTTAACTGAGCGATACCATCAGAAACATCTCCAAGGCTTTCCAGAGCGGAGAGCTGTTTAGCGCCGTCTGCCAGTTCCTGTGCACCCTTTACATAAGCGGTTGTTCCATCAGCCAGAGTATCTGCACCGCTGACATACTTTGTAGCACCACTGGAAAGAGTATTGATACCTTCGCTTAAAGCTTTGGCACCGGATTCCAGGCTGCTTGCACCGCTTTTCAGTGCATCGGAGTTTTCATTCAACTGATCAACACCTGCGGTGTACTGTTTCACACCTTTATCCAGAGTGTCAACACCGGTTGTAAGCTCCGGTACCTTGTTGGTGAGAGTAGCGACACCACTGTCAAGCTGTTTTGCTCCATCATCCAGACTCTTGGCTCCGTCGTTAACCTGAGCTACACCATCGGTGTATGTCTTAAGTCCCTCTGTGAGACTGTCAGCACCGCTTACGAATGTAAGAGTACTTGTGGAAAGTTTTTTCAGGTTCTTGGTAATGGTTTTGTTACCATCAGCAGCTGTAGTCAGTCCGTCTTCAAGTTTTCCGGATCCGTCAGCAGCTTCCTGCATTCCGTCACCTGCTTCTGAGATAGAATCAAAAACGGTTTCTGTATAGGTTTCTGTAACCTGAGAGGCGATGTTGTCGCGAAGCTTCAGCATTGCTGTTTCACTGAGCTTGGAAGCGATGTAGTTGGTTCCCGGATTGGTCTGATATGTCAGCTCCATCTGCTTGGGGTTATCATCCATTACAGTAGCTGCATTTGCGGAGAAGTCTTCCGGAATTGTGATAACCATGTAGTAGGTTCCGTTTGCCAGACCGTCCTCTGCTGTTTTGCTGTCTACAATGTTGAATGCCATTGAGTCGTTGTCTTTCAGCTCATCCGCCATATCCTTACCTATACTTAGCGTCTTGCCATTGTACTCAACTGGTTTGTCTTCGTTTACCACGGCCACCGGCAGGTTATCCACGCTTCCGTAAGGATCCCACATGGATTTCAGAAACAGGCCTGCATAGATGATCGGGATAACGATGATAGCGATTACAACGATAAGCATGAGCTTGTTACGAAGTAGGCTTTTCCATTCGTCTTTGATCATTTTACCTATCCCTTTCTTTATTTAGTTTTATATAAAGCTTAGTTGCTTAATCAAACTTTATTCCAGTAATGGCTTCAAAATCTATTAAACATACTGAATTCTATTAATAGCTCTCAAATCCATTATCAAACAAAGTGTTGATTTTCTTTACGTGATGTATTATACTAAACACAAAACATAGATACAACCATTAAATATTTACTGAATGTATATTAATGGACATAAATGCGAAAAATGTCTAATACAGAAAGATGATTTTTATGGCTGCAGACACGAACATGATATTATAGTAATTCCAGAAATACTATAGTTGAGAGAAAATGACCGAATCAAGGAAGCCCTCTCCGCGGGATTACGAAAAGCAATAAGTAATGAGTGGGGACTTGCTTATATCAGGAGGAGTACAAACAAGTCCTGATAAACTGCGGAGCAGTTATTTGGTTATGAGCAAGTAGCGAAGCGGATTGCGAATATCCGCTTGACTATATGGTAATTTATGAACATGAAGTAGAGTAGAATGCGAATGTCCGCTTTACTTATTATAGCTTTACGGAATAACAGGGGGAAAAGAAAAATGGCCGAAAAAGTTGATAGAAGAGTACGGAAAACAAAAGCACAGCTTCGAGCAGGATTAGCACGTCTTATGCAGAAGAAGAGTATTAAAGAGATTACTGTGAAAGAACTGGTGGAAGAAGTAGATATCAACCGTTCCACGTTTTATCTTCATTATACAGATATTTACCAGATGTTAGAATCTATTGAGGCGGAACTGATGGATGAAGTTTCTCATTTAGTAGAAGATTATCCGCTTGATCCTCTTAACAATAAGGAGAGTTCTTATCCGTTTATTGAGCAGATTTTTACAATTTTGGATAATAATAAGGATATTTGTATTGCACTGCTCGGAAAAAATGGGGATATGGCGTTTGTCAGCCGAATCGAAAAGCTGATTGCGGATACAGTTCTGCATCGTCTGTCTATTCGTTTGCCTAAGAATAATCGGGATATTGAGTATGCGTACGCCTTTTGTCTGAATGGATGTGTAGGAATGATCAAGACATGGCTCTCTTCTGAAAACCAGGAATCTACACAGCATATGGCAGAGCTTACCCATAAGCTGATTGATAATACAACACATATGTATTTGGAACAGGCTTTAAGATAAAATAAGAGCTGATGTTTCACGTGAAACAATAATAAATAAAATACGAAAATGGGGTTGTCGCACTGACAATTGTTGCCTCCATATAGGACTTTTATATTTCATTGTCCTATATGAGGGTAGCATATCACAATGTGACAACCCCATTTTTTTATGCCATAGGTGATTACTTCGTAATGTTCCAATAACACAAAAAAATCTCCGGGCAGGATCACGCTGCGCCGGAGAGAAATTATGCCAATTATGCCGCTGAAGCAATCTGCCGCAGGAGGAGAATCCTGCAAGCAGGAGCTTTTTTGTTTACAGAAAAATTGATACCTGCTCCAGAAAATGCTCAGGATCTTCGATGTGAGGAAGATGTCTGGTATCAGGAATTGTTGCAGTTTCAATAGAAGAATTCAGTTTCTGATACTCTTCGGCAATGAGAGAACCAGAAGCCTCTTTTTTGCCGGAAATGATATAAATGCAGGCATCAGAAGATTCAACTGCGTTGTTGATGCTGATATTCAAATACTTGCCAATATAGCTGGAATAGAGATATTTGGCGTTGGAACCACCTTTATGCGCGGATTCATAATAAGTATCTACAAGTGTATCGGTCACGTGAAACGGATTATAAAATAACTGTTCCATAAACATGCTGCTGATAGCCTCACGTGCACATGCGATATGATAGATCAGTGTTCCGAAGACAGGAAGTTCGATTATGTGTTTGAATAATTTATTGTCTTCACATGGGGCCTGCTTCAGTGAACTGAGACTTGGTGGATTTACAAGCATGATCTTGCGAATATAGTCGGAATTATTACGATATGCCATGATTGCAAAAGAACCGGAAAAACCACTGGCAATAATATCTGTTTCTTCGTGAATTACATTCTTAACAAAGTCGCAGAGAAGCTGCACAAATACAAAATTTGTGTAGGTAATCTCTACCTTTTCAGAGCGTCCACAGCCCAAAAGATCAATCGTGTAAACGGTATGTTCTGTTGCCAGCTGATTTTCAACGGCATTCCATTCATAGCCAGATGCGCCTGGCATTATATCGTGAACGAGAAGCAGTGGAGAACCATGTCCCTGCTTTGTATAGTGGATTTTTCCAAAACGCCAGTCATATGTTTTACCATGTGGTTGCTCCAGCATATCTTTAAGCTGAGATGTGGCATCTATAAAACGATTTGTAATATGAATAACTCCTGTGGCTGTTCCTAATAAAGCAGCAAGAGTAAGTAGTTTATGTCCGTTTTTCTTCATTGAAAGCCTCCTGAAATTCGTATTAAATGATTTGGGAAAATACTGTTCGATGCACTAAAATTCACTGATCTGATGGTATTTTTCTGAATATTTTCTGGCTTTTATTATACGCTATTGGTGGAAAATTTACAATGCTTTTGTAGATTGGAGTAAGGAAGGTAACATGTGAAACAAGATAGAAAATGAGCGATATTTTTTATATCGAATCAGGAAAGTTCCCATCTCCTTGTGAAGCTACGAGAAACAAAATGTGGTGTGTGGAGGGATGAGGTTGTATCAGGAACACAAGCAGGTCCTGATACAACCGTGAAGCAGTTATTCGGTTATGAGTAAGTAATAAATGCGGATGAATTTATTTACTTGACTGTTTTACAGTGTATGTTTCACGTGAAACATATATTGCATGTAATACAGGCAAATAGTTCCTTTTTAACCAAATCAAGTAAGTCCCCTGCTTCAATTGCGAAAAGCAATAAGCAGGGGGATTGATTGTATCAGGAAGAGTGTAAGCAATTTCTGATAAACTGCGAAGTAGTTAATTATTCGGTTATGAGCAAGTAGTGAAGCAGATTGCGAATATCCGCTTCACTTAGTGAGAGGCAGGAGATTTTTTTTGACAAATGTAAAGCAATTATGCCATAGATGCTGTAGTTATTTACGGAGGTGCAGCTATCTACTGGACAAGCGGATATTTGCATCTCGCATTGCTCGTAGCTCTGCACCGAATAAATTGCACCACAGTTTATGAGTGAATAAATACTCTGCCGGTTTTCACTTGCCATAGCTGTGGTTGTGGATACAGAGAGTCAAATTATACAGGGTTTCCCAGAATAATATTGATTAAAGTTTTATTCAGCATAATAGTGCGGTTCCAGGGATTGATGATTACTCCTTCAATAGATGGTTCCTGGAGTGCTGCGTGAAAAATTTTGTCAATGTCTGCTGTGAAAGTAGACATGATCTGGCTGCTGCCTTTTAATTCTTCGTCAAAACTGGTAAAAGCAGCCCACCATTGTTTTCCATCACCGGTTTTTATAGCCTGGAGATTAATCTTTCCATCACCTTTTGGTGGTTCTACAGCTACGATCAGCTGAGCATACTCTTTCATTCTGCGACGAATTACCGTGAGAACGTGCGCCAGCATTTCTTCAGTGGCATCCTGCTGGAGAGCAGCGATTGCAGTTTCGATTTTGTCATTTCCCTGAAGCGTTTTATCTAATTGAGCCTTTGCCTGATCTTTGTTGGTTGGATTCATGATAGAAATATTCCTTTCGATATAGATAGATTGTTCGTGATTGTATTATAGCATTTCAGGAAATAGAGCGGCAAGATTAAGTTAAACGCAAACGTGCCTGCATCTGCGGGGGTATGGAGTAGGGACGGAGATTTTTATCGATAAATTATATGGCGATAGTGTAAAGAGATAAGCTGAGAATAAGAGAAGAAGAACAAGGGGGGAATTCATAAAGATTTTGAAAAGAAAAAATGATATTTGACAAAAGGGATAGTAGTATGGAATGAGAAAAGAAAAAACATATGTCCAATATATCGGACTTTTCTGCGAAGGTGGGAAATGAAAAAAGAAATACGTCAAAATACGAAGGTTTAACGCTAAAAACGATATAAAAGTACGGTTTATAGTACCGCAATAATATATGTGTACGATTTATAGTACATATATAAAAATGCACAAAAACACCCAAACACCGTCATGTGCACCTGCACGCAGTCGAGTAGATATTCGCAATCCGCTTCGCTGCCTGCTCATAACCAAATAACTGCTCCGCAGTTTATCAGGAGAAACTTGCACTCCTCCTGATACAAGCAAATCCCCACCCACTGCTTATTGCTTTTCACAATTGAAGCAGGGGACTTACTTGATTTGGTTAAAAATACGATGAAAGATACGAAAAAAATAGAAAAAATAATGCTGTTTTTGCTGCAAATGCCTGCTTAACAATGATCTGGATGGCCTACATGCCTCCTGATAAGCTACGAAGTAGTTATTCGGCTATGGGCAGGCAGCGAAACGGATTACGAATATCCACTTGACGGCCCATATATAGAAAAAAAGAGGCGTTTTAGGGCGCCTGAGAGCTGTTATTTTGCTGTGTTTCTGCTATGTTTGAGCTGGTTTTGACGAGGACAGGAGACAAATAATACATAATGGGATATTTCGGAAATAAAAAATATAAATACGCCGCTTCGCGGCGTATAACCAGGAAAAAGGAATAGCACAAAATGAAACTTGCTGGTTAAAATGAAAAAATAATACGCTTTTCCTGTACAATATAAATTCAACTATACTAGCGATAAAACGCTTGTAAAATAAGCGTTTTTAGTAACTTGTAGTTTCTATATATTATATAAAAATGATAAAAACGGCAAAAATCAGACATTCCTAAAATACGCCAAAAATCGCTGTTTCATTTTGCTATATATCAAAATATGCCATTATATTTTCTAAAATGATACCAAAAAATCTTTTACAACATTTCGCTCTTCATCGTAGTATCAGTTGTTTTTGCTTTTATCCTGAAGGGAAATAGAGAGGCGTTTGAGTAATTTGATATATAGAAGCAAGACATAACTACATGACAAATGTAAATGATTTTATCTATCCAATCGAATTAAGTAAGTCTCCTGATTCTATTGCGAAAAGAAATAAGCAGAGGGTGGGGCCTTACTTGATTCAGGTCAAGCGGATATTCGCAATCCGCTTCGCTACGTAGCTCTACACCAAATAGCTGCTCCGCAGTTTATCAGGAGGAGCTTGCACTCCTCCTGATACAAGCAAGTCCCCACCCACTGCTTATTGCTTTTCGCAATTGAAGCAGGGGACTTACTTGATTTGGTTAAATGGTGACAAACTTGGGGGCATATACGCTGAAAAAGAGCAGCAATTGCTGATAATAAAATATGAAATAATTGCATTCATAAATGCATAACAGAACGTGCCAGGCAGTAAGAGCTGCATATTGTAAGAAATGTAAAAAACTGCCATGCAGGTACTGAAATACGCGCGGTCAGTTTTGCAGTAAGAACAGCAAGCATATTGTAAGGCAAAATCCGGTAAAAACGCTGGCGTTCAGTTCTGTGGCATTACAGTAAAAATACTGTGGGAGGGAGGTGGAATCATTACGGAGATTACGTATGGGACCGATCTTTTTGAGGCATTCCTGGAACTGCTATAGTACTGTAAGAGGGAAGTGGAATCATTGCCCTGAGAAGAATCATCTGTGGTTTTGCAATAAAACAGAGTATTGTAAGGGCAGTTTAAGAGCACTGTGGTTTGGGTATACTATACAATAAATAAAATAATTCAAAACCCATTTTCTATTGTTTCACGTGAAACATTATGTGGCGGTTTAAAAATAAAAGTGTTATAATGGTATCCAATGAGTAAAAATCCCTTAAAAAATACAAAAAAGGAGGGGTAAAATGGGACGAATCATTGCAGTTGCCAATCAGAAAGGCGGGGTTGGAAAATCAACAACAGCAATTAATTTATCGGCCTGCCTTGCTGAAAAAGGGAAAAATGTTCTTGCCATTGACATAGATCCGCAGGGAAATACCACAAGCGGACTTGGTGCAGACAAGAATGCAGTAGAAAATACCCTTTATGAGCTGCTGCTTGGAGAAGCAGAGACCAAAGATACCATTATAAAAAACGTAGTAGATAATGTTGACCTGATACCATCGAATATGAATCTTTCCGGTGCTGAGATTGAGCTGGTAGATCTTGAGGATAAGGAATATATCCTGAAAAAGATTACTGACAAACTGCGTCGGAAATATGATTACATAATCATGGATTGTCCGCCGTCACTGAGCATGCTGACAATCAATGCCCTGACGGCGGCAACTTCTGTTCTGGTGCCGATTCAGTGTGAATATTACGCACTGGAAGGTCTGTCACAGCTGATACATACCATCGAACTGGTGAGAGACAGATTGAATAAACGTCTGAAAATCGAAGGCGTGGTCTTCACCATGTATGATGCCAGAACAAATCTGTCACTCCAGGTTGTAGAGAATGTAAAAGAAAACCTGGATCAGAATATATACAAAACGATCATTCCGAGAAATGTACGACTTGCAGAGGCTCCAAGCTATGGAAAACCAATTAACCTGTACGATTCAAGATCTACAGGAGCAGAAAGCTACCGTCTTCTGGCAGAAGAAGTTATCAGCAGGGAGGGCGAATAATGGCTGCGAGAAAAACAGGAGGTCTTGGAAGAGGTCTGGATGCACTGATTCCTAATAAAGCCGGTGGACCGTCAAAGGAAACCGCAAAAAGGACAAGATCCACAGTTAAGAAAGAAAAAACAGAAGCACAGGAAAAACCTGCGGCAGAACGTCTTGTAAAAATTTCCAGTGTGGAACCGAATCTGAATCAGCCGAGAAGGCATTTTGATGAGGACGCACTGATGGAACTTTCTGAGTCTATCAAACAGTATGGCGTTCTTCAGCCGCTGCTGGTATCAGATAAGAAGGATTATTTTGAGATCATAGCAGGAGAGCGTCGCTGGAGAGCAGCCAAGATGGCTGGTCTTAAGGAAGTTCCGGTTGTGGTAAAAGAGTTTACGGACCAGGAGATCGTGGAGATTTCTCTGATTGAGAATATTCAGCGGGAAGATCTGAACCCTATAGAGGAAGCAATGGCCTACAAACGTCTGATGGAAGAGTTTCACCTGAAACAGGATGAAATCGCAGACAGAGTTGCCAAGAGCAGAACAGCGGTAACCAATTCCATGCGTCTTCTGAAGCTTACTTCAAAAGTGCAGGAAATGGTGATTGCAGATATGATTTCTGCAGGCCATGCAAGAGCACTTCTGGGAATTTCCGATGAAACCCTTCAGGAAAATACAGCCATGAAGGTTTTTGACGAGAAACTCAGTGTCCGTGAGACGGAAAAACTTGTAAAAAATCTGGTTTCCCCGGCAAAGAAAGAGAAAACAGAGAGAAATACCGCAGAAGATGCCATTTATGAAAGCCTGGAAGAAAAAATGAAAGGCATCATGGGAACAAAGGTATCCATTCAGCGAAAGAAAAACAACAAAGGTAAAATTGAAATTGAATATTATTCCAGGGATGAACTGGAGAGGATCATTGATCTGTTCGAATCTATCAGATAGGAGGCAGAATGAGCGGGATTTTTGAAAGCATAGGAATTGATTCCGGGATTGTGATCATTATTTTGCTGATCCTTACCATCATTCTTCTGATTAATGTGGTGAGCAGCAATATGCGTCTGAGCCGCCTGGAACGGAAATATAAGCTGTTTATGAGAGGCGGAGATGCACAGTCACTGGAAAAAGTTTTTGTAAGAAAATTTGCACAGATCGACCGGCTGTATGAGGCAAAGGAAGATCATGATCATGACATCAGCTTTATCAAAAAAAATCTGAATGTAATGTTCAGCAAATATGGAGTTGAGAAGTATGATGCCTTTGATGATGTAGGCGGAAAACTCAGTTTTGCGCTGGCGCTTCTTGATAAGAATAACACAGGTCTGATCCTGAATGCGGTTCACAGCCGTGACAACTGTTTTCTTTATTTAAAGGAGATTGTAAAAGGTGAGTCCTATGTTGTCCTCAGCCAGGAAGAAGTGGAAGCTCTGAGAAAAGCTGTAAACTTCGGACTTGGTGAGATTGAGAAGGAACAAAAATAAGAATATTTTTAATACAGGAGGAATATCATGTTAGACATTAAGTTTGTGAGAGAGAATCCGGAGGTTGTAAAACAGAATATCCGCAACAAGTTCCAGGACAGCAAACTGGAGCTGGTTGACAAGGTTCTCGAACTTGATAAAGAGAACAGAGAGATTAAGCAGGAGGTTGAGGCTCTCCGTGCTGAGAGAAACAAGATCTCCAAACAGATCGGTGCTCTTATGGGCCAGGGAAAAAGAGAAGAGGCAGAAGAGGTTAAAAAACAGGTTGCTGCATCCGGAACACGTATCGAGGAACTTTCCCAGAGAGAGAAAGAGGTTGAGGAAGAGCTTCTGAAAGACATGATGGTAATCCCGAACATCATCGATCCTTCGGTACCGATCGGTAAAGATGACAGCCAGAACGTAGAGATCGAGAAATTCGGTGAGCCGGTTGTTCCGGATTTCGAAGTTCCATATCATACAGATATCATGGAGAGCTTTGACGGAATCGACCTTGACAGCGCAAGACGTGTTGCAGGTAACGGATTCTATTATCTGATGGGAGACATCGCACGTCTTCATTCCGCAGTAATTTCCTACGCAAGAGATTTCATGATCAACCGTGGATTTACTTACTGTGTACCGCCTTTCATGATCAGAAGCAATGTTGTTACAGGCGTTATGAGTTTCGCTGAGATGGATGCTATGATGTACAAAATCGAGGGTGAGGATCTTTACCTGATCGGTACAAGTGAGCATTCCATGATCGGTAAATTCATCGACCAGATCATTCCGGAGGAAGAGCTTCCGAAAACACTTACAAGCTATTCTCCATGCTTCCGTAAAGAGAAAGGTGCTCACGGACTCGAGGAGAGAGGTGTTTACCGTATCCATCAGTTCGAGAAACAGGAGATGATCGTTGTCTGCAAACCAGAAGAGAGCAAAATGTGGTTCGACAAACTGTGGCAGAACACCGTAGATCTGTTCCGTTCTCTTGATATTCCGGTTCGTACACTTGAGTGCTGCTCCGGTGACCTTGCTGACCTTAAAGTAAAATCCCTCGATGTTGAGGCATGGTCCCCGCGTCAGAAGAAATACTTCGAGGTAGGAAGCTGTTCCAACCTTGGCGATGCACAGGCACGTCGTCTGAAAATCCGTGTAAACGGAAAAGATGGCAAGAAATATCTTGCTCATACTCTTAATAACACAGTTGTTGCTCCGCCAAGAATGCTGATCGCGTTCCTTGAGAACAACCTGAATGCAGATGGAAGCGTAAATATTCCAGTTGCCCTTCAGCCATACATGGGTGGAATGACAAAAATCGAGAAAAAGTCCAAATAATTGGACTTAAAAATGAAATAGCATAAAAATACCAAAAATTGGACTTTGAGCTGAAAATAGTAATAGATCAAAAGTAAAATATCAGATGGTCCGGAGAATATCAGAATATCTGAAAAGTTGTTTGATTTGCAATAAGACTGCTTAACAGGGAGGTGATAATGTGCATAGTTATTTAAGAACTGTTGGCTTTTCAAAGGTAAAGTCACGTAAAGAAATGCAGGAAATCATTCAGGATGTGATAAATACTTACGATGAGAAAATTGCAGTGGAGAATCATCCGGATGGAATTTTTGTACAATATTCCAAGAATTATGGCTGTGACTGTGGAATAACAGTCTGTGGACAGTATGATGAAGACAATGAGTTTCACGTAGAATATTCATTTCCGTTTTTTCGCGGCACAGGAATCACCTCTCAGGAGAGTGTAGTCGTGGAGAGACACGCAGAAAAAGAGTCTTATGCAGGGGCGTGTGATGACATGCGCCTTGGCGTGACTTTGATCTTTTATCTTCAGAATCCTGCAGAATATATGCTGGAGAAGTATAAGGGGAATGTGCGTGAAGGACAGCCACTGACGATTACAGGACTGGCAAGAGAAGGGAAGATCCTTTTTCCGGTTCAGAAAGATAAAGAAGCTGTAAAAGTAGAGCGGGAGCTGACAAAAAACCGCAATAATCTGATCGCGGCTGCCAGAAATGGTGATGAAGAAGCCATGGAAGACCTTACAATGGAAGATATGGATATGTATTCCATGATTTCTGAGCGTATTGTTACAGATGATGTGTTGACAATTGTGGATACCTGTTTTATGCCTCATGGAATTGAATGTGATCAGTATAGTGTGATGGGCGAAATCGTGGATTTTGTGAATTTTAAGAACATTCTCACTGGTGAGAAACTGTGCCAGATGACTATCGAGTGCAATGATATCCAGTTCGATGTGTGTATAAACTGTGCGGATCTGCTGGGAGAACCAGCTGTGGGACGCAGATTTAAGGGGCTGATTTGGCTGCAGGGGCAGCTGCATTTTTAGACGAACCTTTAGATTTATAGACTAATTTAAGTTATAAAACACAGTCTCAAAGTTAATAAAAAAGCTCCTATAATGCAGAACTATCAAAAAGCAAACGAAACTACAAAGGCGTAGAACACTTCAATGTGTCTGCGCCTTTTTTATGGGACTGGTACTTACAATGGGACTAATGACTGGCCTTGGTGTAACTCAGGTATTGGCAGATGATCAGAAAGTTTACAAGATCGCATGTGACCAGGTATATGCTTCATTTTCTATTCAGCAGGATGATGGAAGTTATAAAGGAATTGATGTAGAACTTCTGGCTGCAATTGCAGAGGAAGAGGGTTTCGAATACGAGTTGACTCCTATGGATTTCTCAGGTATCATTCCAGCACTGATTTCAGCAACAATTGATGGTTCTATTGCAGGAATGAATATCACAGATGAGAGAAAAGAGAGCGTTGATTACTCTGATGGATATTATGAATCCGGTTCTGCACTGGTTGTAAATAAGGAGGATGATTCCATGTACTTCACGATGAGCCAGATGTACTGAGCGTGTTTATTTATGCTTCGGAGAGCTTTCGAATAGACAACATTATGAAAAAACATCACATTTCTGCCAAGGAAGCTAAGAAACTGGTAAGAAAAAGAAAGATCTTACCATAAACAGAGAGACTTTTGGAATCGAAGGCTGTGTAAAAATTCTGGAGGCAATGATCCGTACGAAGACGGACGAGGAGGAGCAATAGGCCATGAGTGAAAAATGGGACGAAAAAGTAATTGAGCTGGCCAAAAGTCTGATAAACTGTCAGAGCTATTCAGGACATGAGGATAAAGCGGCGGAAGCTTTAAAGGCGTATATGAAAGAGGCCGGTGTGGATATTGTTATTCTGGACGAACTGCCTTCGGAACCTACCTATGCTCAGGCACAGAAG
>ENA-OPRW01000303-OPRW01000303.1-human-gut-metagenome-genome-assembly--contig:-NODE-303-length-55587-cov-6.435767_pt1 | contig 55587 bp, 43 predicted proteins | sample MGYA00241898_ERZ501890 | MGnify/ENA primary metagenome ERZ501890 (study PRJEB25962, sample SAMEA2042216) | human gut metagenome | biome: human gut; feature: human-associated habitat; material: faeces... | reverse complement strand
GTCTGAAGAAGATGGCAGACCTGTTCGAAGCCAGTACCAACGCCGTTAAAGAAGCACAGGATCAGGAACTGCTCGACTTCACAGCCCGCAGACTGATGGAAATGGCTGCCGATATCATCATGTGCCACCTGCTGATTCAGGACGCAAGCAAGGCTGCCGACCTGTTCTCCAAATCTGCACATGTATATCTGAACTTTGCTGAAGCGGAAGTTACGAAGCATACCAACTTTATCAAAAATATGGATAAAGAAGACCTTGCTTTCTACAAAAAGTAACCCTAAAAGGGTGACTAACGATAAAAGCATCCCTTCCAACGAAGCGGATGCTTTTTTTGTCCTCTTCTTTCCAAAAGGAACTTACTAAATCTCAAAGTATTAGTATTCTCGTTGTCCGCATAAATATCCCCCTCCCATTTACCCTCTATTTCATTATTATTCTGTACTTTTGTACAAAAAGAGAGTAATATCAATCTACGACTTAATAAAAGAGAGAAATATGGCGTTTAGACTCAGACCTTTACACGAGGATAAGCTACATTTTGCAGATTTATCAAATACACAAATTCTGATACTGGCACTCGAAGCGTCTCAGAAACTTGAATGGAATATCGAAGGAATCGCTCTTCGTGAAGTCATATTTTATGTTCCAATGGGTATGCGTTCCCAAGGAGAAGAAGTGACTTTCACCATCGAAGAAGGAAACAGCGGTGAAATATCCGTCCGCAGTCAATGCGCCTCCGTACAGCTGGTAGATTATGGCAAAAATCGCAAGAATATCCAAAAATTACAGGAAACGATGGAAGAGATCAAATCAACTCTGACACCGGAAGAACTGGCACAAAAAGCCAACGAGCTGGAAGAAGACCTCACCCGCCCGCTGACGGAAGAAGAACGGAGGCTTCAGGCAGAAAGCGAAAAAGAGTCGTCTTTCATCCATTTCTTTATCCCCCGGAAGGGATTCATCGCGACACCGGTTCTGATAGACATCAATATCCTTGTCTTCATACTGATGGCAGCTACCGGAGCGGGAATTCTGGAACCTTCCACACTGGCCTTGCTAAACTGGGGCGCCGACTTCGGTCCGCTCACCCTGACCGGTGACTGGTGGCGTGCCGTGACCTGCAACTTTGTGCATATCGGCGCTTTCCATCTGCTGATGAATATGTACGCCTTTATATATATAGGTATCTGGCTGGAGCATCTGATAGGTACGCGTCGTATGTTCGTCTCTTATCTGCTGACGGGACTCTGTTCGGCTGTCTTCAGCCTCTATATGCATGCGGAAACGATCAGTGCCGGAGCTTCCGGATCGATCTTCGGACTCTACGGTATCTTTCTGGCTTTCCTGCTGTTCCACCGCATCGAGAGATCGCAGCGGAAAGCTTTGCTGACCAGCATTCTTATCTTCGTAGGCTACAATCTCATCTACGGCATACGGGCCGGAGTAGACAATGCCGCACACATCGGCGGTTTACTCAGCGGATTCCTTTTGGGATTCATCTATGTATTCGGCGAACGGATGAAGAAGCCCGAAGCCGGAAGAACGGTTTCCATCATCGGAGAACTGATCATTTTCAGTGTCTTCCTGTTCAGCTTCCTTTCACTTTGCCGCAATGTTCCCTCGACATATCAGGAAATACGTAACGAATGGAAAAGCGGACTTGTAGAAGCCTATTATAAGGAACAGGAAGAGGAACAGAAAAAAAGCGCCAGTCGCCGGGTGACCGGCAGCCCCCGGAAATCTTCCACTTCCGAACAGTTCCCGTATACTCCCATGTCGGATGAGGATACGTGGCTTTCATGCTATGACGCTGTATCAAAATTCAGTTGCCAGTATCCTACCAACTGGTACAAGATAACCGGCACGAAAGCGCCGACTCCCGATTCGGAGCCTCCCCTGCTGAAACTCGTCAATGGCGGCAGTCAGCTGACAGTGACCAGTAACAGCTATGATACGCAGGATGAGTTCGAGCGTATGAAGAAGCTGCTCCTCACCCTCCCCCGAAATGAGCAAGGAAAGCCCTCGGAGGATTACAAGCAGAGCAAAGTCAACATCAACGGTCTGCCTATGACGAAGACGACCAATCCTTTGCGGATCGGGCACCCCGACGAAGAAGGAGAAGAAATGCAACAAACCGTATTATTGTACTTTCAGGAGAATAAGAGAAGAGTCTTTGCCATCGTCATGCTGGTTGCGGACGAAAAGGCTCAGGCTGATCTAGACGCAATCACGTCCAGTATTCAAATCGAAAAATAAAAGTAAGTATGAAAGCATATATCCAAGTCAAGCAAGTAGGAAAAAGGAAATGCAGCATCGAAAAGATGCCGGTCGATTTCCCTACTCCTCCTGCCAGTGTGCAGGAACTGATTGAAGCGGTCGTCTGCTGGCAAGTAAAGGAGTACAACGAACGGCTGCAACAAAGTGAAATGCTGAAATACCTCACCAGTGAAGAGATGGAGGACAAGGCTGCCGCCGGCAAAGTAGGCTTCGAAGCAAACTATAACGGCAGACCGGCTGCGGAAACCGAAGCTATCATCAACGCTTTACAATCATATGAAGACGGAATCTTCCGCATCTTTCTGGACGATGCGGAACTTGGAGAATTATCCTCCTCCGTCCAACTGAAAGAAGAATCTACACTTACCTTTATCCGGCTGACAATGCTGTCAGGAAGACTTTGGTAACTGCAATATAAACTCTAAAAGCTTAAAGTCATGAGAATTACTTACAACGACAAATTGAACAAGCTGCTAAACCCCTATTTGGAGAGTTTACTAAAGGAAAAATCAAGCCTGGAGCCGGAAACGCTTACCCTGTTCGACCTGTTCATGGAGGATTTGGACATGGGAGGACGGTATGGTATATTCAGTGAGATACTGGAACCTCGTCTGGAGGAGATCATCCGGGAAGAAAACATCGAAAGCATTGCCAATCTGATGGATGGCAGACTTAACACGCTGTTCCGCTATATGTTGGGCGACGAATTCGCCGGACTGTTCCATACTTATCTGCAACTCGAAGCACGCTGTCCGCATACCATCGGATACGACCGGCGCGCCCAGCGTTCCGCCAATCCGTCCAATCATCTGGACCACGCCAGAGACGCATGGCTACAGTTTCTGAAGTTACGCGCTACCGGATTTTCAGTAGAAGCGATCTTAAAAGGAGGAAATACACCCGAAGATACAGAAGAATTCAGCGGCTATATGAACTCTTCCTACTGGCTGGCCGCACAAATAGCACAAGGTAACGAAAAAGTAATCGAATACCTGAATCAGGTACTGACCAGCGAAAACAACGTCCACCGCCTGCAACGCTGGTATCTCCACGCCATCGCCATCAGCGGATACCGCCCGCTTCTGGAGCTGGAAGGCAAACTGCTATTAGCAGCCAAGCTACAGGAAGGACTGCGCCAAGCCATCGTGGAAACGATGGACGAAGGATGTCCCGAAAGTTACCTCTACCTATTCTCCATCATCTATAACAACGGACTGCAACGTTTTGCCTCCGTCAAGCGAAGCATCGCCGTATGCACCGGAATCGGCGAACAGGACAGCAGCGAACGGATTACCAACAAGTATGTCGAACTGATCTGGAATTTCCTGAATCATCCGGAAACAGCCCGCAATGCCCTGCAAAGCAAGGATACAGTCGAACTTTATCTGGCTTTATGGAGCATCGGATTCTATGATACGGACGAGATCAGAGCCATCGTACCGGACATCATCCGAAAGGGAGCCAAGCATCAGATACAGACATTACTGTACTTCCTGCGCTGCACGCAATCCTCTCAGATGAATCATCTGATCAGCAAAGACGCATTCGAGGTATGGCACGACGACCCGAAAGTGGTGGCGGCTATCCTTCCTCTTTATATGGACGGTCTTTATCTGAGCCGATACAGCGATAACAAGGAAGCTCCCACACTCAGCGATTATTTTGAATCACCGGAAGAGGCGGTCCGTCACTACGGATATCTGAAACAAGTCTATCAGTCTATTTCCGCCAAGGAGATTTATTCGCCTTATGTGTTCCCGTGGGATTGTGTAGTGCTCACCCGTTCGGATGTAGTCCACAAAATGGCATACATCGCATGGATGACCAACGATATCCGACTGAGAGAGGAACTTTGCACGTATCTTCCCGCACTCGAATCTTACAGCCGTGCCAGCTATATCGGAATCGTTCTGGCCCATACCGAAAGCAAGGTGGAGCAGGAATATGTACTGCAATCACTCGGCGACCGTTCGTCAGACATACGGGACGAAGCATACAAAGTATTGTCCGAAATGTCCCTGTCCCCCGAACAGTATCAGAATATAGAAGAACTGCTCCGTTTCAAATATAGCGAGATGCGTATCAATGCCATCAATCTGCTGATGAAACAGCCGGAAGCACAACTGGCAGCCAGTATCCGCCGGTTGCTGAGCAACAAGAATGCCGAACGCCGCCTTGCCGGGCTGGATATGATGAAGAGCATCCGCAATGTCGATTTTCTGAAAGACAGATATCAGGAACTACTGTCCACCGTCAGAGAGATTCAGAAACCGAACGCCAAAGAGAAGGTTCTGATCGAATCGCTGATCGGAGACGGTACGGAACAGAGCACGACAAGCAACTATACCCTAGAGAATGGCTTCGGGCTATACAATCCTGCACTTGAAGTCAGCCTGCCTCCGATTACTCCCGATGCCGGATTCAATGTGAAGAAAGCATTTGAGTTTATTCGTTTAGGAAAAGCCAAAGCGATCTTCGACAAGCTGAACAAATACATCGAAAAGCATAAAGAAGACGAATTCACGGATAAATACGGTGAAGTACGCCTGGTGGGCAACAGTGTCTTACTGAACTGGTACAAGCACTACGACGGACTGAGTGAACTCGGACTTCCGGAACTCTGGCAGAATTTCTATCAACAGGAAATAGGCAGTTACGACAAATTGCTGATGATGAAATTCATGCTGGCCTCTACCGGAGCACCCAACGAAATAGAAGAGGACGAAGACGATGAATTTGACGAAGAAGAACAGGAAGACAAGGAAGCCGCCATCCAATCGCTCAACACGTTCGAACCGATTATCAATAAGATGTATGCAGGCTTCACTTACCGCGGGCTGCAAAAGTCGCTCCGCAAGCTGACCTATTACAGGCAGATAGAAGATATTATCGACGGACTGGCTCATGAATACAGAAACGAATCAACTTATCAGCAGTTCTCCGTCAATATGCTTTTGCAGTTGCTCCCTCTGCTCAATACGAAGAATATCTTCCGTCAATATACCAATAAGCATACATGGCTCAGAGACAAGCAGGAATATGGAGCAAGGGAGGTCGTTTACCCGATACACAACAACAAGTTCGTACGGTTCTGGCTCGACGCACCTCAGCATCCCATCAATGACGCTCTCTTCACCCGTTATTTCACCGTCCGGTACCAGCTCTACAAGCTCACCAACTATATGGAGCATAGTCCCGAACTGGAAGAAACCGAAGTCTACCTGCAAAGCATGGACTTTGCCCACGCATGGATGCTGGGACTGATTCCTACCGAAGAAATATACCGGGAACTGATGGGACGTGTCAACTCGCCCACACGCATCAAAGATATCACTTCGGCACTGGACGAGCACAACCACTCCCTCTTCCATTCACTGACTCAGAAAGTAGTGAACCGGATTCTGGAAATAGAATTGCAGCGGGGAGATTCCGAGACTCAGGTCACCCGTTTGGCGGAAGAGCTTCACCGCGTCTACGGAGCGGAAACACTGATCCGCATCCTGCAAGCGTTCGGCAAAGACACCTTCATACGTGACAGCTACAACTGGCGCAATACCAAACGGGGAGTATTGAGCAGCCTGCTCCATGCCTGCTACCCGTCTACGGACGACGACAGCGATACACTCAAAAGCCTTGCCAATCAAGCCGATATCAGCCATATACGACTGGTGGAAGCTGCCATGTTCGCCCCGCAATGGCTGGAACTCACCGAAAAAGCGACCGGATGGAAAGGACTGGAAAGCGCCGCTTACTACTTCCATGCCCATACCAGCGAATGTTTCGACGACAAGAAGAAAGCGATCATCGCCCGATATACCCCGATTGCCATAGAAGACCTTCAGGAAGGTGCTTTTGACATCGACTGGTTCAAGGAAGCTTACAAGACTATCGGCAAGGAACGTTTCGAAGTAGTGTACAATGCAGCCAAATATATTTCATTAAGCAACACGCATACCCGCGCCCGTAAATTTGCCGATGCCGTCAACGGCAAGACCAAAGCGGCAGACGCGAAGAAAGAAATCATAGCGAAGCGAAATAAAGACTTACTGATGAGCTACGGCCTTATCCCGCTGGGACGAAAAGCCGACAAGGAATTGCTCGAACGCTATCAGTTCCTGCAAAAGTTCCTGAAAGAAAGCAAGGAATTTGGTGCACAGAGACAGGAAAGTGAGAAGAAAGCCGTTACCATCGCCCTGCAAAACCTGGCACGTAACTCCGGTTACGGAGACGTCACCCGTCTGACATGGAGCATGGAAACGGAACTGATCAAAGAAATCACTCCTTACCTGACCCCCAAAGAAATAGAAGGCGTGGAAGTCTATGTGCAAGTCAACAATGAGGGCAAACCGGAAATCAAACAAGTAAGAGCCGGAAAAGAGCTGAACAGCCTGCCTCCCAAACTGAAAAAGCATCCATACGTGGAAGAACTGAAAGCGGTACACAAAAAACTGAAGGAACAGCACGCCCGTTCCCGCATCATGCTCGAACAGGCAATGGAAGACTGTACCCGTTTTGAGGAAAACGAACTGCGCAAACTGATGAAGAATCCGGTTATCTGGCCGCTACTTAGAAATCTGGTCTTTACCAGCAACGGCAGAACAGGCTTCTACACCGACGGCCTATTGATAACGGCTGACGGCATCTGCCTTCCGCTCACTCCGAAAGAGGAACTGCGCATCGCCCATCCCACAGACCTGTATGCGAGTGGCAACTGGCATGCTTATCAGAAGTTCTTGTTTGACAAAGCTATCCGCCAGCCTTTCAAGCAGGTATTCCGCGAATTGTACATCCCGACAACGGAAGAGGAAAGCGCTACGCAATCCCGCCGTTATGCCGGAAATCAGATTCAACCGCAGAAAACGGTTGCCGTACTGAAAGGACGGCGCTGGGTAGCCGATTACGAGGACGGACTTCAGAAAATATACTATAAAGAGAATATTATTGCCACGATCTATGCGATGGCGGACTGGTTCTCTCCTGCCGACATCGAAGCTCCCACGCTGGAATTTGTCTGCTTCCATAACCGCAAGGATTATAAACCGATGAAGATTTCGGAGATTCCACCTGTTGTCTTCTCCGAAGTGATGAGGGATGTAGACCTCGCCGTCAGTGTGGCTCACGCCGGAAGTGTCGATCCGGAAACCAGCCATTCCACCATCGAGATGCGCCGTACATTGTTAGAACTCACCCTGCCCCTGTTCCACTTCAGCAACGTCAGGGTGAAAGGGAACTTTGCATACATCGAAGGCAAGCTGGGCAAATACAACATTCATTTGGGCAGTGGTGTTATCCATAAAGCAGGCGGCGCACAAATAGCCGTTCTTCCGGTACACTCGCAAAGTCGCGGACGACTGTTCCTGCCTTTTGTGGATGAAGACCCGAAAACAGCGGAGATACTGACGAAAATCATTTTCTTCGCAGAGGATGATAAAATAAAAGACCCGAGTATTCTAAACCAAATCAAATAGAAAAGAGATGGCAGAAAATTTACTGATTCACACAGGTAATAAAGAAGAGAGATATCGTGAACTGCTTCCACAGCTACAAGCATTGGTAAGCTCGGAAACGAATCGTATCGCCAATCTGGCAAATATTGCCGCCGCACTGAAGCAGACTTTCCACTTTTTCTGGGTCGGCTTTTATATGGTGGAAGGCAACGAACTCGTATTAGCACCGTTTCAAGGTCCCATCGCCTGTACACGCATTCGTTTCGGCAGAGGAGTTTGCGGCACGGCATGGAAGGAAGCGCAGACGCTGATTGTTCCTGATGTAGAGCTGTTTCCCGGTCACATAGCCTGCAGTTCCGATTCCAGGTCAGAGATAGTAGTACCTATTATAAAAGAAGGAAACGTCATCGGAGTGCTGGATATAGACAGCGATACACCGGACAGCTTTGATGAAACGGACGCACGCTATCTGGAAGAAATCTGCACGTACATCAGATAGTTTTCTTTGTACTGTAACGGTCCGAATAAAACAGAGGCTCTGATCTACGTGAACAGAGCCTCTGTTTGCTATAAATAGAGCCTTCGTTTGCATCAAACAGAGGCTTCGTTTTTTTACCAGTCCGCTTCCTCTATTTCCCTTTCCCGAAACAACAGAAGTTGCTTGCGGAGGGAAGTAATTTCACGCCTCATATCGTCCATTCTTTCCAGCATATGATGAATGGCGTCAATGCCTTCCATATTGATGGATAAGTCATAGTACATCCGACTATAACGTTCCACGTTCGGAAGTTCAGAAACAAGCAGATAATGCTTGCCGGCTTCGGTACGTACATTAATCAAACCACCTTCTTCCAACATCTCAATGAATGAAGGTTCAATATGACACTTTTGACAGTATTCACTGACAATAATTAATTCGGTCTGCATAGTGCTCATTCATTTTAGTTCATACTCTGTAATTGACGGAACAACTCCTTCTGCGCTTCTGTCAGATTCGTCGGAATCTTGACGGAATAGGTAACAATCAAGTCACCGAATTGTCCTTCTTTCTTATAGACCGGGAATCCCTTGCCTTTCAGACGCACTTTCGTTCCATTCTGAGTCTCCGGTTTGATCTTTAGTTTCACTTTACCGTCCAGCGTATCAACGACTTTATCACCACCCAATACAGCAGTATAAAGGTCTACTTCCACGTCTACGTACAAGTCATCGCCCAAACGCTTGAATACAGGGTCTTCGGTAATGACGAAAGTGATATACAAGTCCCCGGCCGGACCTCCGTTCACACCTTCAGCTCCGTAACCTTTCAGTTTAATCACCTGCCCGTCGGCCACACCTGCGGGAATGGTAATACGTACTTGTTTACCATTGACAGTCAATATCTGTTTATGCGTCTGAGCAGCATCACGAAGTGAAAGATGAAGCTCCGCATTAAAGTCCTGTCCACGGAATCCGGCAGAACTTTGTCCCCTGCCCCGATGCCCGAACATCGATTCGAAGAAATCGGAGAAACCACCGGCATTACCTCCGGAGAATCCACCGCCACCGTCGGACGAATACCAATACGTTCCGTCACCATCAGAGAATCCCTGACCGCCACCACCGAATCCGCCAAAACCTCCGGCACCTCCAAAGCCACCGGCTTGCTGCCGCGCTTTTTTCTGAGCTTCAAACTCATCGGCATGCTTCCAATGCTCCCCATACTCGTCATACTTCTTACGCTTCTCAGGGTCACTCAGTACTTCATTGGCTTCATTGATTTCCTGAAACTTGTCCTTCGCACTTGGGTCATTAGGGTTCAGGTCAGGATGATACTTCCGGGCCAACTTACGAAAAGCCTTCTTTATATCATCCTGAGAAGCACTTTTGTCAACTCCAAGAATCTTATAATAATCTATATAAGCCATGTTTTATGAATTTAATCGTTCATACTTTTATATCGCAAATAACACGCCAATCATGCTTTTGGATATAAGAATTAACAAGGATTAATGAATAAGTAATAGGTAATAAGTAATAGGTAATAATCGTAGCTTCGTATAGCCTTGCCTGTACGGCTACGGTATATTACTTATTACCTATTACTTATTACTTATTACCTATTACCTAATACTTAATACCTAATACTTGACATTTCTGGAAGTCAGGCTGTTTCATTCCCAGATCATCCAAGGGGCGTGGTTCGTTATGATCATTCAGATATACTCTCGGCTTCATGGTGTAAAGAGGGCTGACTACAGATGAGGAATCGTTGCGGTAAGAAGTTTGCACTCCGCCCAGTTCCAGCATGGTAGGAAAGAATGAACAGCTGGAAGATACGTCTTTATCCTTATTCCCGGTCACGGTTTGCCAATGTTCGGGATAAGCTTCCCGATAGGTGTCGGACATCCATATCAGAAACGGAACATGAAGCTGATAGTAAGAAGGAACCGGAGAAGCATGAAGGAACAGATGACGGGAATCGTCAAAAATATCCTCTCCATGATCGGAAGTGTAGAGCATTGCAGCATCCACGTGCTGTTCTTCGAGCATATGAATCAGACGTGACAGAAAGCTATCTGTATAGCGGATGGTGTTATCGTAGGCATTCACCAGGTTATCACGGTACTTCACTTCCGCTTCTACCGGATAATCGGGCAGAAAGAAAGCGTCTTCTGACGGATAACGTTCACGATAATTGAAATGTGAACCGTATGTATGAAGTACGATAAACTGTTTCTGATTTCCCTTAGATAATTCTTTCGCTACTAATGCCAGCAGTTCATCATCAGAAGGATTGTAGGCGGAATCCAGCGAATCTTCTTTTATAAAATCGAATGTATCGGCTTCCTTTCCGAAGAAATCGATAAAGGAATGATTATAGCGCTGGTTGGAGAAAAAGGCTGTCTGATAACCTGCCTCCTTAAAGGCCGTGATGATTCCTTTTTGATGGTAAATGGAGTCGAAGTTACAGGCTGTAATATCCGACATCAGCATGGGTACGCTTTTATGGGTGGTATTCGACTCCGTCAGGACTTTGGAGAACGCAACAATCCCCGGTTGACGGGACAGAAGCGGATTCGTCTCCCGCTCATATCCGTAGAGTTGCCAGTTCAATGCGCGGGAAGTCTCTCCCACTACCATTACATACACTTCACGCTTGTCTGCCGGATGAGTGGCTTGGGCATGGAAAGTAAAATCTTTTGAGGTGTGATGATAATTTTGCGTCAATGCCGTGCGTTGAAAAGCGAGTCCCACATTATAGCATACATTGAGGGGGTAAAGATCGGATTTCAGTTCATAGCGGGAGTCTTCCCAGTAAGCTCCGCCCAGAGTGAGAAGAGAGATTCCAAGCAGGATGAAGGCTCTCTTCCGTTCTCTGCGAATAAATGCCACAGAAAGCCGGCGCTTGCGGATAATTGAAATCATGCCCAATATCAGAGCAGGAATGTAAAGTATGACTACGGTGACTATGGCCGGTAATAAGTTGTCCAGCAACTCCATCGCTTCACTCGAATTGGTGGTTACCAGATTCAGAAACATATCTACAGCGATGATGGACTGTCCGAACAGATAAAGCAGCACAATCTGAAAGGCGCCGAAAAACAGGAAGATGAACAAAATCCAGAGCATCTTGCCACAGTTGCGGGACAGAGTCATCAGCAGATAGTAACAGGCTAAAGGCAACAAGACGTTGCTTACTTTCGCCATCAACGGCAAGGGTTCTGTGAAACACAGAACGATGTTGGGCATTATCAGGATGATCAGAAACAAGTAAAACAAATGTTCCTGATTTTCAAACCATTTCTTTATGTTCTTAAAAAGCTTCATTGATATTAAATATAAATCCGGTCTGGTGTTTGCCAAACCCTAAATCCAAACGTACATTTACTCTCTTCTTAAATTCCCAGCGATAGCCGAAACCATAATTAGGAAGGATATGCTTCGGCGTAAAGTCGGAGAAGCGCGGAAATACAGTTCCCGCTCCTGCCCATACAGCCACTCCGTTTCGTTTCCATACATGCTGACGGAGTTCTATCTGTGCATCCATCGCACATTTATCACGATAACGCCCTTCATAATAACCACGCATTGAGTAAGAACTTCCGAGGGTTGCCATCAATCCCCACGGAGGATTGCCATAGTTCAGTAAAGTGTGAAACTGTCCTGCAAGGACTCCGCCTTTCCATACCGGATGATAATAGCTGGTTGTCAGTTCCGTACTGCTAAACGCATATTTATTACCGAGAAAAGCCGGGCTAAACCGTTGGTCTATCCGCAAGTAATATCCCTGATAGGCATTGGTCAGATAATCACGGGAGTCATAAAGAAGGGAAAGACCGAGACTCGTATTAGTAGTGCGTACCGACATTCCTTCCCAAAGTTCCGGTTTCTCAAAGTCACGCCCGTCTATATAATCGAATACAGCCATCGGTCCGATATAGAAACTTTTCGCTACACGGAACATGAAGTCGACTTTCACTTGTGCCTGAAAGCGTTTGTAGTCGCTTTCATTATCAGAGTTCGCCCCATTATCATATCCCCTTCCCCAATAAAGACTGGGGAAAGAATAAAAATAAAGATTATAATTCAACCGGTATTTCTCTTGCGGGAACAAGTGATTGCCTCTTACTCCCAACAGATAAAACCCAACAGTAGAGACATCTCCATAAAGAGAAACATTCGAAGGGGGAAGGATCGAATCATTGCGGTCTGTACGATACAGCCCGGCTGCCACCAATCCAAGACCGAACTTGGTATCACTGGAATAATGAGGACCGCCAATCACACTGAAATCGAACTTTTTATTTTTCTTTTCCTTATTGGCGTCATTAAAATAATCAAGAAACTTCTTAAAGAAACTGCGCTTTGTCTGAAGCGAGTCTGAGGTTGCCACAGAGACAGAATCTACCGGCACATCTTTACCCATAGAATCAGTCTGCGCACTTATAGTGGTTTGTGTCAACAACAATAGCGCCAATAATACAAGTCCGTTTCGTCTAGCATCCATCATAATAAAAGCAATATTACGGGGACAAAGTTAGCCCCAAACTTTTTATTACAACAGTATTACAGGCGCTTTTGTTGTTCCATTCTTCTCCTTTAACGTCTCAAAAGTCGAATAAATTGATTCACATCTTCTTCTGTAGTGTCAAAAGAAGTCACCAGGCGAATTTCGTTATTCGCTTCATTCCAGAAATAGAAGAAATAAAATTCCAGCATTCGGTCGATAGCCGGACGGGGCATAGTCAGAAATAACTGGTTACTCTCCGGCTTCTGAGTAAAGGTGACTTCCGGCAACTCTTTAAGCGCCTGATAAAGCTTACCTGCCATAGCATTAGCATGAGCAGCATTCTTCAGCCACAGGTCATTCGTCAGATAGGCAGTGAACTGACAAGAAAGGTAACGCATCTTGGAAGCCAGTTGGGCAGATTGCTTCCGGACAAAACGGGCTTCCCGTTGCAGGTCCTTATTAAATATAATCACACATTCCCCCATCATCAGTCCATTTTTTGTTCCGCCGAAACTAAGAATGTCAATTCCACAGTCTACAGTCAGCTCTTTGAGCGAAAGATGAAGGGCGGCACAGGCATTGGCAATCCTTGCTCCGTCCATGTGGACATACATACCGTTCAGATGGGCAAAGTCAGTCAGACGTTTCAGCTCTTCGGGTGTATAAATCGTTCCGAGTTCGGTGCATTGGGAGATGTAAAGCGCACGGGGTTGCGAATGATGCTGGTCGCCGAAGCCGTGCAGATAAGGCTGCATCAGTTCGGGAGTCAACTTACCGTCGGAGGTGGCAATCGGCCGGATCTGACAACCTGTCATTTTCACGGGAGAGCCGCACTCGTCTACATAAATATGGGCAGTTTCCGCACAGAAGATTGAATGATACGGACGCGTCATTACTTGTAAAGCCACCACATTGCTGCCCGTGCCATTGAATACAAACAGGGGAACACAGTCCGGTGTAAAGGTTTCTTTTATCTTGGCTACGGCCTCTTCCGTCCATCGATCATCACCATAGCCCAACGCATGATCTGCGTTGGCCCGGCTCAATGCTTCCATCACCAACGGATGCACACCGGAATTATTATCAGAGGCAAAACTTCTCATTGTTTCTTCTTGTTTCTTCACATTGTTTTAATTGTCATGCAAAGTAACAGAATTATTTCCAGATATACTTCTTGCGCAGCCAATAATCTAATCCGAGCAAGACCAATGCAAGGAGTGCGATATAGACATAAAATCCAAACAAAGAAGAATCCTGCCGGACATTCATTTGCGGCATCACATCGGCAAAGTTAAATTCCAGATAGAAAGTCAGCACATAGACACCCAGCCCTACCAACGCCAAAGCCGATATCAGCAAAGCTGCCCAACCGACTCTCGTTTTCCGCTTCGTCTGCTTCTCAGCCTCCTGATGAACACGCTCCATCATCCGATACGAAAAATTGGAAGACAGTCGTTCCGTTTGCCTCCGTTCCAATGCTTGTTTCAGCATATTGCCCGTATTCTCGTTTATCTTTCTTTCCTCTTCCATATCCTCTCTTCTATTTATTATTCATCAATACACAAATCTTTTTCCGGGTACGATGAAGCCGTACTTTCACATTACTGATCGAAAGTTTCAGCACCTCACCGATCTCTTCCATTGACTTTTCTTCATAATAAAACAAAGTAATCAATGCTTTCTCTTCCCCGCTCAACTGATCTATCGCCATCCCCAAACGAACCAATTGTTCTTCGGTTTCTGCCGGAGCAAGCACATTGTCCGCCATCTCATCGGGTACATTGTTAATCGTATTCTCTTCTATATAAAGAAACTCCTGTTTCTTTTTCCGGGTAGCCGAGATAGCGGTATTGTAAGCGATGCGATAAATCCATGTAGAAAAACGGCACTCGCCTTTATAACGATTCAAGTTGCGGAAAGCTTTCAGAAAAATATCCTGAAGCAGCTCCTCCGCATCTTCGGGACAACCGACGATCTGCACCACCAACGTATACAACGGACGACTGTAGCGGTCAAGAAATACGGAAAAGTATTCCGTCTCTCCATCCAGTATGCGTTCGATATAGTATGATTCGTCTTTCTGTTCCATCTTGACTCTTTAGACGCTGCTCGATACAAAAGGTTACAGTCCGGGAAAGAAAAAATACAGGATCATAAATTATCTGCTTTTCAGTGTAACCTTTTTCCGTCCACTGCGTCAAACGATACAAAGAACGAAAATATTCACTTAAAAACAGTATAATTATGATGGATTTTATCACCATTCCCTTGGTCGTAGGTACTATTACATTAGGAATCTACAAATTATTTGAACTTTTTGTATGTAAGAAAGAGCGGATAACCATGATTGAAAAGCTGGCTGACAGAGTCAACACAGGAGAAATCAACAGTAACTTATCCCTCAACCTTAATTACTCCCGCTCCCGATTTACCTTCGGTTCTTTAAAAAGCGGTCTGCTGATGCTTGGAATAGGATTAGGTCTACTGGTCGCCTTCTTTATCTGCATCAACTCATTTCCGGGATACACCGCTTCCAGAAACTGGGACGTGGAACGTCAGGCAAGTGTCGTGTATGGCGCATGCGTACTTCTTTTCGGTGGCGCAGGGCTGCTGGCAGCTTTCCTCATCGAAATGAAAATACAGAAGAAAGAGAAGGAATAAAATACCAAAATCCCCGAAGCCTCATCTACAAAGATGTAACTTCGGGGATTTAATCTGTTCTCATTAAAACATCAGACATTCTTTCATCCAATATAAACATTTACGCAGAGATATACATAAAGTTCCTCATCACACTGATCGAACTCTATCTTATTCTCTCTCGATAACCAGCCCAGAGCGGCACCCAATTCTTTATCCTTCAACCCGGACTTTCTCTTTAAGGTACCATAGCCCCATTTCTCATTGTTGCTCAGCAGTTGCCAGACTTTACCAGCATACACACCGATTTGCTTTCTATCCATTTTCTACAGCTATTAAGAGGTTATAAACATTAGGTTAAGATTTCGCCTATAAAGATAACAAATGGATATCACAATTGTTCCCTCCCCGATGCTAAAAAGTTGTTACAAAATTATTTTTAACATAAAACCTGCGATGTGTACCGACACAACGGACTTATTAGCATATGTTAAAACAGAACTTTTCTTGGCATACATCTGTTATTACATTAAGAATCAATCCTAAACCTATTAGAAATATGGCAAAAAAAATAGCAGAACAACTGATCGATACATTAGTTGAATCGGGCGTAGAGCGCATCTATGCCGTGACTGGCGATAGTTTAAATGAAGTAAACGAAGCTGTCAGAAAAAACAATAAGATACAATGGATACATGTACGGCATGAAGAAACCGGAGCCTATGCCGCAGCAGCCGAAGCTCAACTGACCGGACGGATAGGATGCTGCGCAGGCAGTAGCGGACCGGGTCATGTTCACCTCATCAATGGGCTATATGATGCACAACGCTCAGGAGCACCGGTCATTGCCATCGCTTCCACCATCCCCAGCGGAGAATTCGGGACTGAATATTTTCAGGAGACCAATACTATAAAACTCTTTAATGATTGCAGCTACTATAATGAAGTTGCAACTACTCCGGGACAATTCCCGCGCATGCTTCAATCAGCCATTCAGACAGCCATTACCCGAAAAGGGGTAGCTGTTGTAGGCTTACCGGGAGACCTGGCCAAAGCATCTTCAGTTTCCGTCGATTCTTCGGTAAAGAATTATCCGGCTCCGCCAGAAGTCTGTCCGGCGGAAGAAGACTTGGTACAATTGGCGGAGTTGCTGAACCATCATAAACGCATTACTCTTTTCTGCGGCATCGGCTGTCGGGGAGCACATGAGGAAGTGATTGCGCTTTCCGAGAAGCTGAATGCTCCTGTGGTATATACTTTCAAAGGAAAAATGGAAGTACAATATGAGAACCCTTATGAAGTCGGAATGACCGGACTGTTGGGAATGCCTTCCGGATATTACAGTATGCACGAAGCCGAAGTACTTCTTATGCTCGGCACAGACTTTCCTTATTCCGCTTTCCTGCCCGATGACATCAAGATAGCACAGATAGATATCAAACCCGAACGGCTCGGACGCCGTGCCAAAGTGGATATCGGACTTTGCGGAGATGTAAGAATGACTATTCAGGCATTATTGCGTATGCTGGACCCCAAAACTGATGATACTTTCCTGCTGAAACAACTGAAAAGATATGAAGGAGTAAAGAAAGACCTGGCAGCCTATACGGAAGATAAAGGAGATATAAACAAAATCCATCCGGAATATGTGATGTCCGAGATTGATAAACTGGCATCGGACGATGCAATATTCACCGTAGATACCGGAATGACATGCGTATGGGGTGCACGTTATCTGCAAGCTACGGGAAAGCGGCATATGCTGGGATCTTTCAATCATGGTTCTATGGCGAATGCTTTACCACAGGCCATCGGGGCAGCACTTGCCTACCCCGACCGTCAGGTAGTGGCGCTCTGTGGTGACGGAGGTCTGTCGATGACTTTAGGAGATCTGGAGACCGTTGTTCAATATAAGTTACCGATTAAGATCATTGTCTTCAATAACCGCTCCCTGGGAATGGTAAAACTGGAAATGGAAGTAGACGGCCTGCCGGACTGGCAGACAAATATGCTGAATCCGGACTTCGCGCAAGTAGCCGAAGCAATGGGAATGACAGGCTTCAATGTCAGCAATCCGGAAGAAGTACTGACTACTTTATTAAATGCATTCGAACTGGATGGTCCGGTACTGGTAAATATCATGACCGATCCGAACGCTCTTGCCATGCCTCCTAAGATAGAGTTGGGGCAGATGGTAGGCTTCGCCCAGTCCATGTATAAACTGTTGATTAACGGACGCTCACAGGAAGTGATCGATACTATTAATTCGAATTATAAACATATACGGGAAGTCTTCTGACAGTTCCTTCTTCAACGATATTTATCCTTGCACACAGACAAGATGATTATCTTCAGAAAGGTATAATCTGATCTCATTACAGACTAACAATGAATCAGATTCTGCCTTTTTTATATATCCAACCGAAAGATAATCATTTTATTTTCTTATGTTTGTAATCATCAAAAAAGAAAAGTACATGGAAAAACCGGACTCTTCACTCCTATTCAGGCAACCGATGTATGCCGATAAAAAACAATGGAAACAATTTCTTTCTATTTTTCTGTTAGCTGCAGGCGTTGGTTTTACGGTAGCAGGAATTATCTTTTTCTTCGCCTATAACTGGGAAGGTCTTCCCAAATTCGCCAAACTGGGAATCGTACAAACATTGCTTGTTGCATCTGTTCTGCTAACAGTATTTACCCGATGGAATATACTTATCAAACAGATAATCCTCACCGGAGCCACATTCCTTGTGGGTACACTCTTTGCCGTATTCGGACAAATCTATCAGACGGGCGCTGATGCGTATGACCTGTTTCTGGGCTGGACATTGTTCACCATCCTCTGGGCAGTCGCCATCCGTTTCACTCCGCTCTGGCTGACGTTTATCGGACTGCTCTGTACTACCATATGGCTGTATGCTATGCAAATAGTGCCGGATAACCAATGGGCAGTCACTTTACTGACCAGTGCAGTAACCTGGATTTGCGCTTCGGCAACGGTCGTCACAGAATGGATGAGTATCAAAGGTACCCTCAGCCGACAAAACCGTTGGTTTGTCAGCCTGCTTTCTCTGGCGACCATTGTGCATGTGACTTATCTTATGATGGCAGTAATCTGCGAAAAGGATGCAATCGTATCCATTCCGCTCGCAAGTACCGTTCTGCTGTTCTCGGCAGGGTTATGGTTCGGATGGAGACAAAGGAATTTATTCTATCTTTCCGCCATTCCTTTTGCCATACTGATGATTTTACTATCCCTGTTTATCTGTCACAGTAACCTTAGGGACGTCAACATATTCCTCCTCTCAGGAATTATTGTTATCACCGGTACCACTTTATTGATTTATGCAATCCTTCACCTAAAAAAACAATGGTATGGCACAGAAGAGTAACCTGACAATCGAAGTCCTTTCAATTATCGGAGGAGTGCTGACCGCTATCTTCTTTCTGGGATTTCTTGTACTTTCCTCCATTCTCCGGTCCGAAACATCCTGCCTGATTGCAGGAAGTATCCTGATCATTACTACTTTATTTGTCAATCGCCTCCTGACCAAACCTTTTCTGGATGCGATGAATATTACATGCTACATAGCCGGATGTATATTAGCCGGTTATGGAATGAATAGAAACATGGATGTCCTCTTTATTGTACTGATAGGGATCAGTGTAGTAACGATGCTGTTATCCAAAGGGTTCATCCTGACCTTCCTTTCGGTAATCTCATTCTATATGGCACTGTTCGGAGAGATAACGAATTTATTCTCTTCACTGAATCCGCTGAATGTGGCTGCCGTGCCTATTATAGCAATTTTCTTATTCGTCAATCTATCTGAGACAAAAATACTCAGCTATACGAACGGGGATTTGTCTAAATATAAACCTATTCATTCCGGTCTGTTCGTATCTTGTGTCCTTTCATTGGCCGGGTTGTCTGTCAATTACTTGACAAAAAGCACAAATGACTGGATCATATCTGTTTTCATGTTGGTGGGTATCCTTCTGATGGTTTATAAAATCGTGCAGGTGATGCAGGTTAAAAGTCCGGTACATCAGGTGTGCATCTATCTTCTTTGTATCCTGATCTGCTTTCCCAGTCTGCATGCCCCTTATCTATCGGGCAGTATCCTGCTGATACTGATATGTTTTCAGTACGGTTATAAAGCTGAGTCCGCAGTTGCGCTCCTCCTCTTCATCTATTCCATATCCAAATATTACTATGATCTGGATATCACCTTGCTGACGAAATCGATCACCTTGTTCTTTACGGGAATCGCATTGCTCATAGCCTGGTATATTTTCACTCAAAAAAAGACAAGACATGAAAAAATATAGCCGAATACTGATTATCGCTAATTTAATTCTTCTTCTGGGATATTTTAACTGGTCTGTTTATCAGAAAGAACAGACGCTGAAAGAGGGACAACTCGTATTATTGCAACTGGCTCCTGTCGATCCCCGTTCGCTGATGCAAGGAGATTATATGAGGCTTAACTATAAAGAAGCAAATTCCGAGTTGATAAACAGACAGAAAGCTAAACGCGGTTATGCTGTGCTCAAGCTGGACAAGAATCACGTCGGAGAAATAATACGTCTTCAGGAATCTTACGGACCAGTAAATGAGAATGAAGTTATTCTGAAGTATAAAACGATAAATGGAAGATTGTTCCTCGGTGCCGAATCCTTCTTTTTTGAGGAAGGACAGGATTCTGTCTATAATCGCGCTGCTTATGGCGGTTTAAGAGTAGATAATAAAGTACAGAGTTTATTGGTAGGGCTGTATGACAAGGATTTCCGGCAGATTAAGCCGGACAGAGGCAAACAGCAATATATAAAATTACATAAATAGGTTATATGTAAAAATCATAATATAATTCCTATACCTACATCACCTTTATAAACAAAGAGAGCTATCATATATCAATATTATCAATCTTAACTGTACACAAACCAGTCCAAGGTTGACGAGAAGCATTAGGATATTCGCCATAAAATGCGTCTGTTATTGCACGATTAGTTCCTAGAGTTCTTGATAAATTATCAGTTAATTTCATCAAAACAGGATATTCTTTATCTACAGAAGGCCATAAATTACGCATAATAGAATTTAGATTTTTGAAATAAAAATCATCATGATCATTTTCAAACCTTACCATATGATTTACTGGATTCAAAAGCCTATAGGCAGCTTTACGACCACCAAATCTATAATAACGTACATAAAAAGAAATAGCAGCCCTTTTAAAATCAGGAGTACCCATCCAAAGTAAATCATCAGGAGTCATATATGTATTTCCATCAAAAGTTCTTTCATGACAATGGAGGCTTATATAATCATCTTCCATAGTCGTATCATACATACATGAAGAAAAATCAAAATCTGCAATTGGTGTTTTTTTCCAAAATAAATCATCATCTAATTTATTGATTACTTGTTTAATATTCCGTTCGGTTTTACTCTCATGTGGATCTAATTCTATACGTTGAAAATTTGGATCACAAAAAACCATATTTTTTGTTGTTGCATCTCTAAAAGGAATATTAACCACACTTTCCCAATAGCGAATTAATTGTTCCATCTCTCTATTAAACCCCTCCTTATCATATAATATATTTCTACAAACAGCTAACACTTCTACTATTTTTTTTATTTTATTTTGAGGATACATTGTTCTTGTTACTCCATTATCTATTTCACTGTCGCGCCATTTTTTTAGTGCAAACTGTATTCTACGTTGTCTTTCATCACATCTATCAACTATTATTTTCTTCACATCAATAGCTTTTCTAAATTTTATACTTATTTCATCTAGAATCACTAAAAGTTCAAAAACTCTAATACCTTTAAAAATAGACATATGTATGTCTAATCCATCCGTTTTTTTTACTTTCGGGATTCCATCTATTCCGATATCGTGCAAATATTGAAGAACCGAAATTTCAGCTTTATGCTCTATTTCATTCTCTGATTTTTTCACAAAAGATTCATTCTGTGGATCCATTAAACGCTTATCTTTCCACAGATCATTACGAAATATATGCAAAATTTCTTTCGTTATCATTTTATTATCCCATCTTCACAAACAAAAGATACATATTTATGAGAATTACATAAATCATAAGCAACTTCTAAAGTTTCTATACCTTCATCCTCCAAAAGTCTTGTAACAAAATTTTCTTCTATGTAACCAACTTTTAATTCTTCATCAAGATTCCATATTTTACATTTCTTTTTTTCTGCAATGACAAACACAGGTATTTTATAACTTAGAGCTTCATTCAAAATTAGATCGCTTCCACTTGTATTCACAAATTTAACCATTTTTCCATCTTGCATATATATTGCATGAGCCCCAATTAAAATCTTTGTTATTTGATTTTTTTTCATTAAATATGTAACTGAAGAATCTGTTACAATATGCATTTTATAGCCAGTATCTTCTAAACTCTTCAATATTTGAATAGCATCATAAAAAGGAACAGGGCTTTTAGTTCTACATTCACAAATGTATAAAGTACATGACTGCTGATATTCTCTCGTCAAACTTTTAAGAAAATTTGTAACTCGTACACTTTGTGAATATATCAATATTGAATCAGACCTTTTTATAACATCACTATTATGCTTATTTATTAATGCAGAACTAATTTTTAATTCTCCTACTTTTTTTTCTAAATAGTTCAACATCTCATTGAGATCGCAACACCTATTCAAAGTTTGCAATATTTCTACACATCTATTCTCGAAAGCACTAAAATTAGGTTTTTTCTCAAGAACAGTCTTATATCCTGTCTCAAAATCAAGAACAATTTGATCAACAGGCAAAGTACCAGACCGAATCTCTCTTGTCAATATATCTAAAAAAACATCAGTAGCAATTGTTTCAGTCGGACAATCTGTAATATTATGTAGTTCTTTTAAATATGTTGACTTAATATAATTATCATCTATATTAAGATAACACCCTCTAAAATTCAATGCTAAATCATTCAAAAAGTCCGTTAAATCTCTATCAATTAATGTTATTCCTCTTTTATCCCAATATTTAATTTCATCATCTGTCGGTTCAAGGACGATAGCCATGTGTTTACCCATAAACTTTTTGCCAAGAATATGATGCAATTCTTTATATAAAACATCAAAATCTACATCTTTCAAATTATAGCCCAAAAACAATATAGTTTTACATGAAAGATTAACTTTTGTAAAAGCATCAATCAGTGGTTTCGTTTTTTTAAACGGTTTATAATCATCAACAGAAGCAATGATAGACTTAGCATTATTAATACACCCATGCAATTTCACAATAGGAATATCTCCATTCTTGAGCATTGCTACATGCTCATCTTCATAAATTACAGGATAACTACCATTTACATTTGTGCAAGCAGTTTCCAATAAGGTATCCCAATTTGTAGAAAAATATGATGAAAAAGGTAATTTAGCTAACAAATTATGTGCTGGCAATGGTCTCAAAGTTGGTTTATTAATTTCCTTCATAATAAAAGATATTAATTCTTTTTCACCACTATTCTCTTTTATCATCAAACACGCATCTTCAAAACGTAATTCATTCTGTTTAAAAAATAAATTATTTTTTATATATAAAAACTTACTAGCAAAAAGCTGCATTAACTCACTTGCAGAAGGAACGCCTTGTTGATTTCCGTACGATCTAGACACCCCAGCTCCAATAAAGACAGCAAGCTCTCCTCTCGATAATTTTATCGAAATATCATCTATCGTGAGCATTCTATTTAATTTTAAAGTTTCTCTATAACAATGTCAGGACAATACAAAGTTTGTTTCTCTATTAAAATATTATAAATCGTATCTGCCAATTCTCGGGGATCCATAAATTTTGAAACATCGGGAAAAATACCACTATCAGATCGCCAAAATGGTGTATTAATACCACCAGGACAAATATTAATAACATTAATATTTGTTCCCTTACAAGCAGCCTTTAAGGCCTCCCCATATCCTCTAGCCCCCCATTTTACGGCACAATATACAGATTCTAAAGGATTCCCTTTTAATGCCGCTGTTGAAAGAATAGAAACGATTTGTCCTCCTTTATCGTTCATTGCAACTAAAGCTTTTGATGACATAAACATAACAGACTTAAGGTTAGAATCAATCAATTTATTAACCATTTCTGTATTAATACTATCAGGAGAACCAAACTGTCCCAATCCTGCACAATTTATAATTCTCTTTATGACAAAAGGATGTAAATAATCATAAAGCAGTTTTACCTGTTCTTCATCAGAAACATCTGCCCTAAATGTTAAGACCTGTTTTGTAGAGAACTGAGAGATTTTTTTTTGGGCTTCATAAAGCTTCTCCTCGTTCCTAGAAACAATGCACACATTCGTAATTTTAGCAAAACATTTACTCAATTCAAGACCTAATCCAGAACTTCCTCCAGTAACAACTGTTATTTCATTTTCCATATCATATTTTATTTAAATATTACATTTATGTTATTATAATTCTCACTAATTAATGACAACTCTGTATTTACAGGTATTTGTTCTACAAAATATTTAGAATCAAAGGTTTCACCATTTAATTTAATCTTATCTCCCTGCTGTATAGACACCCATTCTTTTTGAGATAAAATTATAGGTTTAAAGACATTCTTATTTTCTTTATAAATCATCCCACCAGTTCCAGTCCAGAAATGCTTGACTGATTCCCGACAAGATCCTAAGAATAAACTAAAATTTGGAGTTTTATCAAATACAATTTGTATATTATTAGAATATTTATTAAATTTCCTTCGCAGTTTCAAAGAATCGATTGCATCTATCATCAAAGCAGAAATAATACTTCTAATGATCTTAGTCTTTGTATTTTCATTTATACAAGAAGATTTAGCATCATAACCTCTAAAATTATAATTATTCATACCACTTTGCAATTTCGCAAAGGCAGAAGATGGTCTACTTTGAACTAGTTTGTTTGCCTCATTTATTTCATTGCTCATAAACAAATCAATATACTTTCTATATGGCAACGAATCCGAACTGTTAGAATACAAGCTATCAACTATTTCTATCATATTTTCAAAAACATTCTCTAGAAATTCCTGATAATATTCATCAAGATTAGGATATAATGAATCTATTGATAATGAATTAAACGTAATTCTAGGATTAAAAGACGAAAATAAGTCAGTCAATTTATTAAATTTTCGTATATAAATTTCACATACATTTTTTGAAAGATTACTTATCACAGGTAAAATTCGATCTTGGTATGTATATGTAATATTAACTCCTGGTTCATAATACTCTGCTATTTCAGAAGCATACAAATAAAAATAATTCAAATTAAAGACTTCAGCCCAATCAGGCTCTCCAGCTGAATTAGTTTGCCAACCTTTATATGCCCCAAACGGTACAGAAAAGGATATTGGCTCATTTCTTTGTATGCATGACAAAATCTTCCTATGCAAATCAATATTCATTTCATTATTAGGAATAGGCCCCCGCCTAAATGCCCTCTTACTACTGATTATTTTTTTTAACAAATATTCTCCAAGTCCCAAAGTTTCATATAATATTCTATTTTGGTCATTAGAATAAAATTGTGGATTGATAATATCAAATAGAATTGTATTTACTATGTTTTGTTTGTCGTTCATGTTAAAAATTAACAAAAGGGTTTACATATTCCTTTCATTACCTATGATAATACAAGGAACAATTACAATGCCCTAAAGTTAGTTATTTATTATAATAACTCAAAGAATTATCCTTTTTTTTTCAATTCAAACTATAAAAAAAATATAGATTGCATTCTTCCCTTTAATACTTACCACAAAATGCATCATTCATAATTATAATAAATAGAAAATATAAATTATAGTAATACTTAAAACCCTAGACTTTCTCAAGCCTAGGGTTCATCCTCAAACATCCTCTTATAGTGGGGAAAAGGGGTTACGGAAAGCGTAACCAAAGGAAAATAAGAGAGATGTTCTAAGATTATAAAGAAGACACCTGTGGGAAATAAGGGAGGCATCTTCTTTATTAAAGAGAAATACACATACTAAAATACACTTTCACAAGCATCACATTATTATCTGTTATCTCTCATGTAGTCTTCACTATGAAGTGAAGATTTTTTCACTCAAAAAAAGACAAGACATGAAAAAATATAGCCGAATACTGATTATCGCTAATTTAATTCTTCTTCTGGGATATTTTAACTGGTCTGTTTATCAGAAAGAACAGACGCTGAAAGAGGGACAACTCGTATTATTACAACTGGCTCCCGTCGATCCCCGTTCACTGATGCAAGGAGATTATATGAGGCTTAACTATAAAGAAGCAAATTCCAAGTTGATAAACAGACAGAAAGCTAAATGCGGTTATGCCGTACTCAAACTGGACAAGAATCACGTCGGAGAAATAATACGTCTTCAGGAATCTTACGGACCAGTAAATGAGAATGAAGTTATTCTGAAGTATAAAACGATAAATGGAAGATTGTTCCTCGGTGCCGAATCCTTCTTTTTTGAGGAAGGACAGGATTCTGTCTATAATCGCGCTGCTTATGGCGGTTTAAGAGTAGATAATAAAGGGCAGAGTTTATTGGTAGGGCTGTATGACAAGGATTTCCGGCAGATTAAGCCGTACAGAGGTAAACAGTAATATACAAAAGACCCGGACTTTCTCAAGCCCGGGCTTCTGTATTCTTAAACATCTTCTTATTAGTGGGGAATAAGAGATTACATTAAAAGTAGTAGTAATCTTGGGAAAATAAGACAGATGAATAAGATAATAAAGAGAATGCCCTAGGGAAATAAGGGAGACATTCTCTGCCAAGGGTAGATTTTGAAAAGATACACTTTCACAAGCACCATCTTTTTGTCTACTCCCGGTTATCTCCACATTTTAAGTGAAGAAGGGTTCATCGTAGAAGCCCGAACTTTCACAAGCAGGAACTTCCAGACATTCTCAATGTGGCTCCTCATCTTAATAGAGGAAGTGGGGAAATAGCACCACACGAGAATCAGAATATATTATTCAGCAATACAGATGCTTACACGGTTCTCCTTAGGAGTTGCATAAGGCTGTACAGTATCTCCTTTAAAATCAATCTTAATTCTATCTGAAGCAATACCTTTTGCTTTCAATGCCTCAGCAACATTAACGGCACGCTTTTCTGATAATTTACTGTTGATTTTAGGATTACCCGTATCGACATCTGCATAGCCTGTGATACTTACTTTAGCAGCAGAATGTTTCTCAAGATATTCAATCAAAGAAGCTATATTGGCTTGTTGATCATCCTGAATCTTTGCGGAATTCAGAGCAAAGAATATATTCTGCTTCATAGGTTCAACTACAATTTCTTTTTTAGGTTGCGGTTGTTCCACTATCGGAGCCGATTTTGGTTGTTCCACCACTACAGGTTCAGGTTCATAATATACCGGAGCTGTTTTTGTATAACTCTTACCTAGTTTGATACTCAACCCCACCAAAGCATTCAATTGCCAATCACAGTTTCCAGCTTTCTTTGAGTTAAATTTGTCCGACAAAGCATTGGCGTTGGCTTCGATATTAATGGATAAACGATCATTCAGACGAAGATCACAACCTAAGCCCAAGCGTCCGGTAACAAGGAACTTACCTTCCTGCCAAAGATATTCCATTTCATAAGTACGTGTATCCAATGCATTCGCTTCATCATTATCAAACCCACGATTAAGTCCTGCTCCTGCAAAGAGATAACCATTGAAAATACGTTTCGGATTGAAACCGCAGAATAAAGTACTAAGATCGGCTGTAATATCTACATTTCCCTGAAGGTATTTGTATTGATATACCTGTTCAGGATTAATCCATCCACCTTTTGCCTGCCAACCACTTATACCAATACGCGCACCAAAAGCAGGAGCAAACTTATAGCCTACGTTAAAAGCAGCTGACGGAGAAATCAGATCGGTAAATTTGGCTTCACCAACTGTATGAGCAGCACCTATTTGTGCCTGAATAAACCAATGAGGATGAAAAACAATCTTACCAGGTTCTTTTATACGCTGTTCTCCGCTCTGTGCAAATGCTATTGTAGTGCATAGAATAGCAAAAACAATTAATACATTTCTTTTCATACGCTAAGTATATAGTTAGAGAAGGGTATCCTCTCATTTTAAGAAGATACCCTTCCACCTAAAAAGGATTATAGTAATTTACGAATAACGACTGATATTATTAATGTCCTACAGTTGTTTTAACAGTAACAGTAATAATTTTCGTAACATCACCATACGGATAACTAACCGTCACAGGTATTTGAAGATCAAACGAATTAGATACTGTTGCACCATTATTCTTATAAAGAACTTCACCGAAGTTACCAGCAGCTATCTCAGTAGCAATTGCACCTGCATACTCAATATTAAGTTTTTCAGTAGCTTCTTTCAATGGAATAAATGTGCTTGATGAAGATTGTCCCATATTTGTCTTAATCTGAGTATTATCACCAATAGCAAATGCTGAAATACCATAGTAAGTATAGAAATTAACAGGAGCAATTTCGAAATCAATACCACGCCAGTCTGACAATTTGATCAAATCTGCTAAAGCAACTTTTGCACCAGCTGTTGTAGCGTCTTGAATTGTACTAACTGTACCTGCCTCGATATTAACCGGACGCAAGAATTTAGCATCAAATTTACCATTTGTCAAAGGCAACTTCATGTTACAGTCATTAGTGATAACAACTTCAATTGTTGCAGTAAATGGATCTACATTGTAAGCTGACTTATTCAGTAATGCTTTGGCAACATCTGTCATTGCATAAGTAACCTTGTTATCAGTGATAGTTGCGATTTCTTGTACTTCACCATCAGTTCCCTTAGAACCCATCAATTTAGTTCCTGTAGAATATACATAATAATCTACTCCGTCAACTGCTATCTTCTGTTTCTTAGTAGAAGTACCGTTTTCATCCGCAAAGATAAATACAGGAGCATTCAAGTTTTCAGCCTGGAAATCTTCAAATTTGCTATCAACTGTAGTCACAATCTTATTACCCATGAATACAGAATAGAAATCGAAGTCAGCTAAAGTAGCTGTACTGTTAGTAATCGGTTCTTTTGCATCAATCTTGATATAATTGTTAACCCAATAAGCAGTATTCTTAGCACCAATTGTACCAGAAGCTTTGTGTACTTTACCAGTAGTCAAGATAATTACTACATCTCCACGTCCTGTTGCAGAATAGTAAACCTTCTTAGTGAATGTATCACCTTCTTTTGCAGCTAACAAATCTGCATTATCAATAGTCCACTGTACAAGAATGGTCTGTGTACCTTCAGGATCTTTAAGTTCTACTACTTTACCAACACTATTGTCACCAGTAGTAGGATTAGTCTTAGCTTCATTCAATTTGTAAATAGTATAGAATTCATCTTTCTTCAAGCCAAGCGCATTATAAACATCTACATTCATAAATTGAACATCTGTTGTAACCGCTGCATCATCGCAACCTACATAAATATCCTCATGTTTCGGATAAGTTACTTCTTTACCATCTACATCATCTTTTACTATGTTGATTTTCACCCAACCAGCATTCAAGACTTTCTTTGTAGTAATCTCTCTCAACATAACACGTACCATTGGCTGACGATCAGCAGCAGCAACACCCGGTTCTCCGTATACAGTAGAAATAGCCTCACCATCTTCTAATTTCAAGAATGCATTCTGAGGAGTTTTATTATCTCCACTGATATAGTTGGACTGCGCAAACGCAATTTCCAAATCTAAATCAGCCAAATCACCTTCAAAAACTTTCTCTTCAGAAGCTGTAGCTCCACTTTTATCAGCTGTTTCTTTATAATGGAATGTGAATTTATCTTTTAACACCAGTTTTTTAGGATCACTAGCGTCTACAGTAGCTGTAAGAGCAAAGTTAGCCTCTGCTTCAATAGCTTCCAAAGCTTGGCCTATCTTAGAACCTTTATCATCTGCACCATATAAATGTCCATCATTCGCTGCATTATTATTAACTTTATCTTTAAATGCAAGAACAAAGTCAGACCAGTTAGTCTTATAAATGGCAGCATAGTCAGAAGTAATCACTCTAGGTTCTTTCTCGTCTTTCAACTGAACAGACACCTGTAATGCAAGTGTTGAAACTTCTTTAGCATCCAAAGCTTTGATTTCTTCTGAAGTCGCACTGAATGTTACTTTCAGCATACGACAATTCTTGCCATCTATTTCTTTATCTACCAATTTATAAGAAGTTACTGTAGGATTAAACTTCTGAGAACGAGTAACGACCTCCTTATTGTCAGCTACATAATGAACAGATTTTTCTACAATCTGTGATTCACTTATATTTTGAGGATTAACATGATAGTAAGCTACAATTTTCGGAGTGAGCACATTAACTTTCGTTGTATTCCGCTGCCAAACTTCACCAGTTTTTGTAGGAGTAGCATCGGATGTCTTCACTGTCCATTCATTGTAATTAAGGCTGATAGCCTTCATTGCTTGAATACCGCCCAAATAAGACTGTGGTTCAAAAACAAGGCTACTTAAAACTGCAGTATTCGTTTTCAATACAAATCCCTCCGGATATTCTTTCATACCACTAATCACGATGTTACCATCTTCGTTAACTGCAGCAGTAATCGTTCCTTCTGCCTTCCAAGATTGTGCAGGATCAGTCGGCTTTCCGTTCACATACCATATACCGCTAGCATCAGGAGTATAAATATCGGCAGCAGCTTGTACGCCAAGATCTTTTGCTGCATCACCTTCACCAATCCACCAATTGCCATCTTTGATGTAAGGAGTCAAACCGTCAGTACCATTAGTGCTATTGCCATCCTTACCTTCAGCCTGTACTTTCAAATCGGTATTTCCAATCCACCAGTTACCGTCTTTAATATAAGGAGTATCTCCGGCAGCCTTCCACTGAGTTTTCTCAGTACCTTTGTACCAATAGCCATCATCACCGATAGTGTAAACAATGCCGTCATTACCATTTACACCATCTTTACCATTAGTAATGTCATAAGTCTTCTCATTTCCCAGAACTACTTGAATACCATTAGCAATTGGTTTAACATCTTTGACCCACTGTCCACTATCCAGCACCTTCTGAATCTCAGCCAGTTTAGCGTCATTCGCATCAATGCGCTCATTAATCGCATTGATGTCATCATCGTAGTCCTTACAGCCTACGTAGGTGACAGTAGAAAGTGCTAACGCCCCGAAGAACATCACTTTTACAAATTTTCTTTTCATAACTACTTAAAAATTACATTAATAATATATTATTAAACACTAAGTTTCAATAATGCCTGTCCCGTTACTTGGTAGGTAACGGGGAAACCTTTGTGGTAACCTTTATAAAGTAGTTTTTGTAGAAAACAGATTCTAAAAGAATCTAAACCTTTTACCCCTGCTTCGAAATAGCGGCAGAGGGGAGGAAAATCTTTTGCCAAAATTTAAGGTTAATATAGTCTTAAAACAAAGAATCCGCAGTATTTGTCGTTTATGTGTTCTTTTTTTAGTAGTTTATCAGAGAATTTTTCATTTTTGTTTGCATGTTTTCCAAAATATGTCCATATTTGCAGCGCTATTCAGTCCCGTTACCTACCAAGTAACAGGGTATTAATCAGACCATTACTCCACCAATAGAGCGTTTCACAAAATCAACGATCCTATTATTTGCTTCATCAATTTTCCTACTACGGAATGGCTTCAGATAAGTTTCGGTCACCGTAATGGAAGAATGTCCCATCGCCTCAGAAATGATACCCGGATGAATTTCACAATAATAAGCTGTCGTAGCCCAAGTATGACGTGCTGTATACGAGCTAAGTTTGCTTTCCAGTCCCAGCCACTGACCTAACAATTCTAAATGCTGATTGAAACTCCGCAAGGCTAACTGATATTCCCGATATGCTTCCTGACTTCCTTCAATACTATGAAGAATTGGAAACAAATAAGGAGAACTAAGATCCCGGCTTATGTGCTTTTCTAATAAAAGCATAGCTTCCGGTGTCAGAGTCACTGATAAGGAACGACCGGTCTTACGCCGACGATACGTTATCACGTTTCCTCTTAAATCGCTTTTACGCAAATAAGCCAAATCAACAAAAGGTAAACCACGAAGCAGAAACATCAGAATAAACAGTTCCTTCGTACGACGTAAATCTGAAGGAATTGTGGATGATTTCGACAAACGACTAAAAACTTTTCGCATATCTTCATCTTCCAGCGCACGTTTCCTGTCTGCACGTGTTCCTGTGTAAACAGAACGGAATAAATGCGGGATATATTCCGCTTTACGAAGATCAACTGCACGATTATAAACCGCACGCAACACACGAAGATAAGTGGAAACAGTATTCCAACTGGAACCACGACTGCGAAGATAGACTTCAAAATCTTTCAACCATTCGGGATTTACCTGATTAAAATCAAGATATTTGCTCCCATGAAAGGTTGTCACAATGTTCAAAGTACTTCGATACACATGGGCAGTCCCAAAGTTTCCCTCTGCCCGTAGCCCATCGGCTACTTTCTTAAAAAATGAAATTAAATTCCCCATTGCATAAACTATTAGATATACACTATAATATAAATACACTTCCTATTATTATAATAGGAGCGAACGGTCAAAAAAACAAAGACCTCTTGATAAAAGTTTGGAGGCAAAGAAACGAATTTTAATTGGATCAGCATCAAAAACACGTATTTTGTTGATTTCTGTTGCTTTTACGCATTATACCACAAGTTTTCAAACAAGGGTTTCACCCTTCACCTTTTCTTTGAAAACCTTTATTCATCAGTGATAGCGGGTGAAGGGAGGTGCCTTCACCTCTTCCTTCAGACAAATCAGATACAATCGACCGCTCATTTTACTTTAATCGAGCGGTTAACTAAGGTAAATCGACCGCTTATTTGTATACAATCAACCGCTCGTTTATATACAATCAATAGGATGTTTGAAACAAACATTGAGAAGAAAAAAATAATCTATTAGCATCTTTCCATTAGATTATAGCTAATGCGAATATCATTATAGCAAAAGCAGATTAGCTTATAGCAAAAACGGATGATGCCTTCATGAGCAAGTGGTAATTTCAGTTCGAAGGGTGAATGACTGGCCATTCACCCGATATCACCGATGAATAAAGGGTTTCAAAGATAAAGTGAAGGTGAAGACAATGTTCATAACATCTCCCGTATGGCTACTTAAAGCTATGCTTTAGCAACCATAAAGCATAGCTTTTGAAGATTCAAAGCATTGCTTTACGAAAGCGAAGAATGTTGTGAACGAAGCTAATGACAGAGAAACTGGCGGAATTAATTCCATTCAAAATGAACCTTGCAGAAAGGAAGAAAAGCGTGCAAAATAATTCAAATGAGATAAAAAAGTAACGAAGAAAGTAAAAATAAAATAAGAGGAATAAATTATGCCAAGCAGAAGAATTGCTCTTACAATAGAGAAAGTTAGAAATGGTTATATACTAGATAAAGAAAACATAGGTAAAAATGCTTTTTAAGACAAAAAATTCACTTATAAGTTATTTATTATAATTATTATTATTATTTTTGTAGCAAAAGAATAAAACTGTGAAAATCGAGTTAGTTGATTTAGAGGAATTTTCCGGGAACAAAGCGCACATTTATTCCGTTCTACTCGACGATGCGGAAGATACGCTATTTGATCAATTTATTGAGGAAAATAGGACGTTATATTATCGTGATCTTCGAGAAATTGTGAAACAACTTAAAGTAATGGGAGATAATACAGGTTGCCAAATTGAGTTCTTTAAACTAAATGAAGGCCGACTAGGTGATGGAGTGGCTGCTATTTGGTCCGGAAGAATTCGATTATATTGTTTGCGTTTTGATTCTTCTCTTATTATAGTTGGAGATGGGGGATATAAGTCTCCAAAGATAAGAGCTTATCAAGATGATCCGGCCTTAAGTGCTAAAGCCAAGCAAATGAAGAGAATTGCAAAGTTAGTAAATGAACGTATAATAGAGAAAGATTTGATAATTAACGAGGACGGAACCATTTCCGGAGAGCTTACAATAGAAGATTATGAGGAAGATTAAAAAAGACAGTTTTTTGAGTTCGTTATTAACTGATATTTCAGAAGAAGAATTGAAGCGAACAGAATCAAGAATGGCTATTGCTAGCAAAATAGCTAAAGCATTGAAAATTCGGAATATGTCTCAAAAAAGCTTTGCTTTATTATTGAATAAACGTCCTTCTGAAATATCAAAGTGGTTATCTGGGAAACATAATTTCACAATTGACACTTTATCAGATATAGAAGGGATACTTAATATTCGGCTACTTAATAGAAAAGAAGAATTTTCTTTTGAGAGTAAAATAGGTCAAAGGTTAACTATTACTGTAAAACCTTCTGATAAAGGAACATTTGTTTCGCAAAATGAACAAAGTTCTTATACTTATAAATGTGATTACTATACAAGAGATTTATTATATAATTAAAGTTATGGCAAAGAAGAAACTTCAAGATATTAAAATAACTCTTTTGAGTATTTCAGAAACACTTTATCGTTTTAATTATGATTACGATTATTCTATTTTGGATTCTAATGATTTAAGAATAGATTTTGCTCACAACTTTAAGAGCAATGACGAAGCTTGTATGTTTGAAATAGAAATAAAGGCAAAATATAAATGCAAAGAAAATGTATTAACTGAATTAGGGGTACTTACAAGTTTCATTATTGATCCTTATTCTGAATTTATAGTAGGCAAAAATGAAGAAGGTTTTAGTACTAATATTCCAGAAATATTAGAAAAAATATGTAGCATCAGTCTTGGAATTTTAAGAGGAGTATTCTTTTCTAAGTTAAAAGGAACACCTTTGGAAAAATATCCTATCCCTTTAATTCCTATTAATGCAATTATTCCACAGATAAAAAAGGAATAACCTAGCAAGTAGTATAAATAAGATAGGCGGACTGACATCTGCCTATTTTTTTGCTCTTTCAAAACTGTGCAGAAATTGAAAAGCCCGGACTTTCGCAAGCCCAGACTTCTGTTTTCTCAAACATCGTTCTTATCAATAGGGAAATAAATGATCACATGATATAGTAATCACGGGAAAATAAGAAAGATGTCTTAAGAACAAATTCTTCACATTTACGTGAAGAAAGGGTTTATTGTAGAAATACAGACTTTCACAAGCATGTATTCCTAAATATTCTCTACGAGAGACCCTCTTTATACACATAAAAATAATGTATAAGAATTATTAGTGGGGAAAAGCCTCTCATGAGAATTGGGGAATATTTTAATTTCATATAAATCTTTATTTACCAGGTTATCATTCTGCAATGCAGATACTTACCCGGTTTTCTTCCGGAGTAGCATATGGCTGTACAGTATCTCCTTTGAAATCAATTTTAATTCTATCCGCTGCGATACCTTTTGCTTTCAAGGCTTCAGCGACATTAGCAGCTCGTTTTTCCGATAGCTTACTATTTATTTTAGAATTACCAGTATTAACATCTGCATAACCTGTAACACTAACTTTAGCTGCAGGATGCTTCTCTAAATACTCTGCCAAAGAAGTTATCTTAGTCTTCTGATCGTCCTGAATCTTTGCAGAATTCAGAGCAAAGAAGATATTCTGCTTCATCGGTTCAATTACCACTTCTTTCTTTGGCTGTGGTTGTTCTACAACAGGAGCTGGTTTGGGTTGTTCTACTACTGCCGGTTCTGCTTCGTAATATACCGGAGCAGTCTTTGTGTAGCTTTTACCTAGTTTGATGCTTACACCGACCAATGCATTCAGCTGCCAGTCGCAATTACCTGCTTTTTTTGAATTAAATTTATCAGATAAGGCGTTGGCATTGGCTTCGATATTAATAGACAGACGGTCATTCAAACGAAGGTCGCAACCCAAGCCGAAACGTCCGGCAACGAGAAATTTACCATCTTGCCAAAGATACTCCAACTCATGAGTTCGTGTATCAAGCGCATTTGCTTCATCGTTATCAAAACCTCGATTAAGTCCTGCACCGGCAAAAAGATAACCGTTGAACACACGCTTCGGGTTAAAGCCACAGAATAAAGTGCTAAGATCTGCCATGATATCAACATTTCCCTGCAGATATTTATACTGATAGGTCTGCTGAGGATTTACCCATCCTCCTTTTGCCTGCCAACCACTTACACCAACACGTGCACCGAATGCAGGAGCAAATTTATAGCCAATATTAAGAGCAGCTGCAGGAGAAATAAGATCTGTGAATTTAGCTTCACCAACCGTATGAGCAGCTCCCACTTGTGCTTGTATGAACCAATGGGGCTTAAAGGTTACTTTACCCGGCTCTTTAACACGTTGCTCCTGAGCAAAGGCCAATGTACTACCTGCTACTAAAACAGCAAACAATAATTTCTTTATATTCATAATCATAGCTATTTGTTATTTAAACTAGAATCGTTTCCTGATAGTTATTAACGAGTCACCAGACTCAAATACCAAACATTATTTATTTTTTGAGGATTTAGCCTGAAATTCAAAGTATTGGGTCTGTTATCATTCTCTATTCTTTTGAAGAATTCGATGCTATACGCTACTTCAGTTTCATGAAATCCATTAATAAAACACCTTTTAATCTGATAGGCTAATACTGGAAAAGTCTCATATTGTACTCTCATTTTCTCCATATCTATATCAGTCAGACTAAATACTGAATCATTTCGGATAACATGGAGCATCTGCATTGCTTCTTCAAACTCTTTCTCTTTAAGATGTTCCAAATATTCAGCAGTCAACTGGACTATTTTTATAGTATCGTCCGAATTAAGACATTCCTGTGTTATTTCGATCTTCGTGTCTGGAGCCTGTTTACTACCACAAGAAAAAAATAGAGATATCAGAAGAACTCCTCCCAAATACTTCATTCCATTTTTCATCTCAACAAATTTTAATCTTAAAAAAGGTGTCCCCTTACGGAAAGAGAACACCTTTCTTTATCTATTAAAGTTTATCAAAAACGTTGATTACTTATTTAACACCATTTCCTGGATTTACAGTCAATGTTACCATCATCATGTCAGCATCCTGCAAAGTCGGATTCCATTTAGTTCCCACATAAACAGGAACTTTAACCTGGAATGAGCCTGTTGCTGACAGAGCTGAACCACTCTTATTTTCAAATGTCAACTTAGTAGGAGTCACACTTGCATCTGGTTTCAAAATATAGAAATTAGCAAAGTCTGTCCACTTATTGTTGAAATCACCTGAAACAACTATTCCATTGTCTTTAACCTTCAAGTTAGTTTTTGCATTGGCAAGATCCCAGTAAATACCCTGAAGGTTATACCAATCTTTCAACATATCACTTGTAGCTTTACCATCCTTCCAAACAGTACGCAAATCACCAAAGTTTTCAACAATAGTCACAGCATCTTTAATATCAATTGATGAACCGCCAGTAACGATGTCTGTAAAGACTGTCTCTGTCTGATCCACTGTCATTGTCAACGGTTTGATGAAATTAACCAAGAACTTATCAAAGTTAATATTTGAAATCATACAGTTTTCAGCAACTAATTTCACAGGAACAGAGCTACCAAGTAACAATTGAGCACCTGCAGTCGGCTCGCCATGTTTAGCACCCGTCCACATATCCAGACCAGACATATAAGTACCTGTTGAATATGGATTTTCAGTTAATTTGATAACACCGTTAGCTTCAATTTCAGCAGCAGTAACACCATTATACATCAGCTTGTTACCATCCACAACAGTCCATCTGTCACTAGCTTTTGCAACAGGCAGGTTCTTAAAGGCAGCCGCATCTTTATCAAAGTACATAGCAACCTTCTCAGCATGCAAAACAAGTTTATTGATATCACTAACTACTTGAGCACCCTTAGCATAACCATTCAGCAAGCTTGTATTAATGCGACAGTCATAGAATTTTGTATAACCATAAGTAGCATCAGAAGTCAATGACGGATTTACCGTGAACTTCTTACTTGCATTTTCAGGTGTTATAGCTCCACTTGTCTTATCCCAATAAGTCTCGTTATAACCAGCATCCAAAACCATCTTATCAAATGTAAACTTCAATTTCAGGCTGAATGTTACGATATCCTTGTCATTCAAGTTATTAATGAAACGACCATAAACAACCTTAGTAGTTTCACCAGCTTCGTATTCTGCAGCAGTAAGTTTAAAGTTAGGATATGTACTCTTCAAGTTATGAGTAACTGTTCCACCATCTACTTTGATATCCTCAATACTTGCATCAGTGATAGCATTCTTTCCTTCTTCTACATCTGCTTCTGTTGAATAAAGTTTTGTATCCAAAGTATAAGATGAATGGAATACAGGATTAGAGATATTAAGTTTAGTATAAACCATATTATTCATGATATCCGTTCCAACAGTATTTGTATAGTTTTCGACACAATCAAAGATGTTATCGAAGTGAGTCAATTCATCTAAAGGAGTAACCTTAGGAGCAGCAGACCACTTAAGTTTGAAGTAACGAACGTCAACAACTTTATCACCATGCTCTGTATCGATCAATTTAACCATAATCATTGGTTCGCGACCAATAGCATCCTGATTATTAGTTGTAGTACCATCATTTGCACGTGATGTAATTACACCGTTTTCATCAATGTCAACAAAGTTAGCTTGATTTGTCGGTTCTTCTTTCTTCTGAACCAATAAGTAAGGAACTGGTTCAAACTTAAACTTCAAGCCATAATTTTCAGCTTTATAAAGATTACCTTCTTTATCACAAACAGTAACCAATTCGTTCAAATCACGACCTGTTGTATTATAAGCAATTTCTTCAATGATGTATTTTCCTTTAGTATCACAAACTTTATCAGCTGCTACTTTATTACCTGCAACAGAATGAATAGTTTTATAATTGTAGAAATGAGGAATTACATCATCTTTTTCCTCTTCAGTTGAAATAGCTCCCTTTTCATCAATATATTTAGTATAATGAATATACGGAGTAGCTTTAGTCTCAACTAAACGAGCCCAATCCGAAACCACAGTTGGTTGTATATCACCTTTTACTTCTTCTGCAGTCTGTCTGATATTAACACTTAAAGCTAAAAGAGTAAATTCTTCTTTTGTTTTATCGTCATTTACTTTATCCAAGAAAGGAGCTTCGATATTCTTCTTCAGATTTACAATCATTTTACCACCGTCAAGGCTTACAACTTCAGCTTCAACAGCAGGTTTGCTGTCTGCTCTGGTAATTGTATTAGCAGCATTTTGTAATAAAACGGTAGCACCTGCCAAATCTTCTTTCTCTGCACTACTTGGACTAGCAAAATATACAGCTTCGGTCTTTCCGTTATTAATAGTGATTTCGTTTCCTGCTGTTGGTGCATTATCTGCAGTCACGTCTGTCCACGCCTTATAATTTAATGTAGCAAAGTTGATAACTTCAATACCATTGATAAATTGAGTCGGAGCAAAAGTAAGAGCTGTCAAACGCTGAGACAATAAAGCACTCAATGTATTTAACTTAGAACTAATTGCATTAATGTCACCTGAAATAGTTGTTAATTGGCTCTTTATATCACTAATACTCGTTTCATTGGCTTCAGCTTTAGATTTTACACCGTTCAATGTAGTTTCCAGTCCATTAACTCTGCTAACCAAATCTGGGAAAGCTGTTGTCAGATTCAAATCCTCAATAATAGTTTTAAATCCATTCAGGGCCTCAAGCTGAGTATTGATTCCACTGATAGCTCCATCAATAGTAGTTAACCTTCCTTCAATAGCTTGAATTTTGCCATCAAGGGCTCCCATCTTAGTGTCATAAACAGATTTGTCTACCTTTCCATTAACAACCGTTTTCAGTTCATTGACTAACTCTGTAGCTTTGTTGATTGCATCAATTTTAGCTTGAGCAGCAGCTTCCTGAGCGGCAGCAGCTACTTTAGCAGCAGCATCCGCAGTTTCCTGAGCTTTGGCAGCAGCAGCTTTGGCAGCAGCAAGCTCTGTTTTTGCAGCATCTAATGCAGTCTGCAAAGTAGCAAGCTTCTCATCCAAAGTCTTTTGATTGGCATCAATCTGTTCTTGCAAACCATCGATGTCGTCATCATAGTCTTTACAAGACGTAAATGTACCTGCCGAAGACGCTAATAGCGCTCCAAACAGGACTGCATTTAAAAACTTTTTGTTCATAATAAAAAAAACTTTTAATTTATAAATTAAAGAAATAATAAAATATTGTCTCACATTGTCGATTCTGATTCATTTGCCTTGTTCCATACATTTCTTGTGTAACCTCCTTTTCTTAGTTCATTCTACCTTTATTTATTTTACACCCCATACTATATGCAATGAATGCATATAGTTAAAGCTGTTCTGACCCGTTACTTATTAGGTAACGGAGCGGAATAGCGTTGCAAAGATGGATATATTTTGCAAAACATGCAAACAAAAATGATATTTTTTCTGATAAACTACTAAAAAAAGAGAAATAACACAATAAAACAGCGGATTTCTTTCAATTAGACCCTTGTAACCTTCTAATTCAGACAAAAGATTTTCCTCCCCTCTGCCGCTTCTCAGAAGCAGGGGTAAATATGTTTCACTGTCAATTCTTCGGTTTTTCGTATAGAAGGCTCCCCAGGAGCCCGGACAAAGGTTTTCCCGTTACCTAATAAGTAACGGTCTTATTTTCAACACACTAGTCCTATTACAGAGCTCTTTACGTAGTTAACAATCTGTTTATTTGCTTCATCTATTTTTTTATTTCGGAAAGGCTTGAGATATGTCTCGGTCACCGTAATGGACGAGTGCCCCATCGCCTCGGAAATAATGCCCGGATGAATTTCACAATAATAGGCTGTCGTTGCCCAGGTATGGCGGGCTGTATACGAACTCAGTCTATCATCCAATCCTAACAATTCACCCAACAACGTCAACTGCTGATTAAAACTACGCAATGCCAGCTGATATTCACGATAGGCTGCTTCTGTTCCTTCACGACTATTCAATAGCGGAAATAAATAAGGAGAAGAGCTATCAGGATTCATATACTTCTTCAATAAGTTCATTGCTTCCGGGGTCAACGTTACCGACAAAGGACGACCGGTCTTACGCCTGCGATAGGTAATCACGTTATCACGTAAATCACTTTTGCGCAAATAAGCGAGATCGACAAACGGCAAGCCACGAAGCAAAAACATCAGCACGAATAGCCCCTGCGCACGCTGCAGAGCCGGAGTGACAACAGATGAGTGCGGCAATTTAGCAAACACTTTTTTCATATCCTCTTCATCCAACGCACGCTTACGGTCTGCACGAGTACCTGTATAAACAGAACGAAACAAATGTGGCACATAATCAGCCTTACGGCTATCTACAGCGCGATTATAAACTGCACGAAACGTACGCAGATAGGTAGAAACTGTATTCCAACTGCACCCTCGACTACGAAGGTGAACTTCAAAATCCTTTAACCACTCCGGAGTTACCTCATCAAAAGTAAAATCCCCTTTCCCACGAAAAGCAACAATGGCATTCAGGCTGCTTTTGTAAACATGAGCAGTCCCAAAGTTTCCCTCCATTTGCAGCCCATCGGCTACTTGCTTCATAAATGCTACTACTTTCAACATTTTTACTTACTATTAATTAATTACTCTATAGACATATACATATGCAGCTTACAAAAGCCCCTTGTACATATATGTCCACACATTCCCTAATTCTCCGGTAATCATTCAGTTATCACCAAAGAGCCTAAATAACAAACTAAAACACAAAGATGTTTCTAAATCGGCAGGTAGCCACAATTCCCTGAAATACCCTGATATACATTAGCAGTCCCTGTGTTTTCCCCTGCTCGTTATATCCGGCTATCTGCTCAATACATAAAATATAATTCCTCTTTGTATTAAAACTGTTAATTACAAAATCAAAGATACGCACTTTTTACATAAACCGTAACAGTGAGTTCAGAATTAACAAAATGGAACATCGAAGAATTTAGTGCAAAAAAAGAACCGCCTCCCCCACAGGGAAGGCGGTTCCATACCTTATTTTTATGTCCGGAAAGGAAGAATTACATCATTCCGCCCATGCCGCCCATTCCCGGAGCGCCCATCGGCATTTCTGGTTTATCTTCTTTCTTTTCCACGATCACACATTCTGTAGTCAGGAACATACCTGCGATAGAAGCTGCATTTTCAAGAGCCACACGAGCTACTTTAGCAGGATCTACTACACCGGCAGCATGTAGATTTTCGTAAACATCCGTGCGGGCATTATAACCGAAGTCACCTTTACCTTCACGTACTTTCTGAACAACTACCGCACCTTCCTTGCCTGCATTGGCAACAATTTCGCGAAGCGGTTCTTCGATAGCACGTTTGATAATACCGATACCTGTTGTTTCATCCGCATTGTCCCCCTTCATGCCTTCAAGAGAATCGATAGCACGGATGTAAGCAACGCCACCACCCGGAATGATACCTTCTTCGATAGCAGCACGAGTTGCACGCAATGCATCGTCTACACGGTCTTTCTTTTCTTTCATTTCTACTTCAGAAGCAGCACCTACATAGAGAACTGCTACACCACCTGACAATTTAGCCAGACGTTCCTGCAATTTCTCACGGTCGTAATCTGATTTAGTAGCAACGATCTGAGCCTTGATCTGATCGCAACGTTCCTTGATGTTTTCTTTCACACCGGCACCGTTTACGATTGTTGTATAATCTTTAGATACTGTTACCTTGTCAGCAGTACCGAGCATTTCGATTGTAGCCTGTTCCAGTTTCAGACCTTTTTCCTCGCTGATTACCACACCACCTGTAAGGATAGCGATATCTTCCAGCATTTCTTTACGACGGTCGCCGAAGCCCGGAGCCTTCACAGCACAAATCTTCAGCTGAGAACGCAGACGGTTTACTACCAATGTAGTCAACGCTTCGCTATCCACATCTTCTGCGATAACCAACAGAGGACGACCAGACTGAACAGCCGGTTCGAGGATAGGCAAGAAATCTTTCAGGTTAGAAATCTTCTTGTCGTAGATCAAAATGTAAGGTTTCTCCATCTCACATTCCATCTTTTCCGTATTAGTAACGAAGTAAGCCGACAGATAACCGCGGTCGAACTGCATACCTTCTACTACACCGATAGTAGTGTCAGTACCTTTAGCTTCTTCGATAGTGATTACACCGTCCTTAGAAACTTTGCGCATAGCGTCAGCAATCAATTTACCGATTACCGGATCATTGTTGGCAGATACGGTAGCAACCTGTTCGATCTTGTCGTAGTTGTCACCTACAGTTTCAGCTTGTGCCTTGATTGATTCTACCACTTTGGCAACAGCCTTGTCGATACCACGTTTGATATCCATCGGGCTTGCACCGGCAGTCACGTTCTTCAAACCTTCAGCTACGATAGCCTGAGCCAAAACAGTTGCAGTAGTTGTACCGTCACCTGCATCATCACCAGTCTTAGAAGCGACTTCTTTCACCAGTTGTGCACCGGTATTTTGGTAAGCGTCTGCCAATTCGATCTCCTTTGCTACTGTCACACCGTCTTTTGTGATGTGCGGAGCACCGAATTTCTTTTCGATGATAACGTTACGTCCTTTCGGGCCAAGAGTTACTTTTACTGCATTTGCCAATGCATCGACACCTTTTTTCAATTGGTCGCGGGCATCGATATTGAATAATATTTCTTTTGCCATAATGATATCTTATTTATTTTAATATGATAAATTTAGAATTTTGAATTAACCCAGGATAGCGAGAACATCGCTCTGACGCATGATAAGGTATTTAGTGCCTTCTACTTCAAGTTCTGTTCCGGCATACTTGCCATAAAGAACTGTATCGCCTACTTTCAATACCATTTCTTCGTCTTTCGTTCCGTGACCAACTGCCACAACTTCACCCTTCAAAGGTTTTTCTTTTGCTGTATCAGGAATAATGATACCACCAATTGTTTTTTCTTCTGCAGGTGCAGGGAGGATAAGCACTCTGTCTGCTAATGGTTTAATGTTCATAGTTCTTTTTTTTGATTTTATTTGTTATACATTATATTCATGATTTGTCCTCTTCTTGAAGAAGACGCTAAATCAGTTGCGAAAAGTATGCCAAAGCAAAATAATGATTGTTTGGCAGAAATTGACTGACAAAATGACTGACAACAGGTTATTAATGGCAAAAAAGCATATTTGTTCCACACTTTTTAAACAATAGAAGCGGATTATTCCTTATAATAACGTATATTCGTAAACGAACCCCAAGATGAGCTGTATAGATTATATGAATAAAATAAGTTTTGGCATATCCATCGCTTTTTGCGTACTCTGTTCCTGCACTTCACGTACAGGACAAAAATCTTCTGATGAAACTTTGCAGGTCGATTCGCTGGCACAGGATACAATTGCGGAAACTGTGGCAGAACCCGTCGTCAAAAAGATTACTCCGGAAGAAATTCAAATCACCAAAGAGCTGCTGTATGATAAGTACACGCTGGAAGATACATATCCTTATAAAGATACGACCCGCAGTTTCCAATGGGAGAAAATAAAGGAACAGCTTGCTTTGCTCGAAAATATACAAATACAGCCGTCTCAATGGGCTATCCTCCAGAATTACAAGAACAGAAACGGTGAAGCTCCATTGGTGAAAAACTTCAAAAGAAATGCCTACGGACGGGTAGCGGACACGCTTGGGGTAGAACGATACCAGTCTGTCCCGCTTTATCTGCTGACGGATACGGTAACACCCGAACGCTACGGGCAGGATGGTGAACTGACGCGTTTCATCGAAGACGGAGAAAACTTTGTCAAAGCAGAACCGATATTTACAGAAGGCGAATGGATGATTCCTAAAAAGTATGTCAAAGTGATCGGAGATACAGTGGTTTTCAATAAAGCCATTTTCGTTGACCGCCACAATCAGAATATTACCGCACTGGAACGTACGGAAAAAGGGAAATGGGTAGTACGCAGTATGAACCCTTCCACTACCGGACTTCACCGACCGCCGTATGCGCAGGAAACTCCTTTAGGAATGTTCGTACTGCAGGAAAAGAAGGTGAAAATGATATTTCTGAAAGACGGCTCGAAAGAGACAGGAGGCTATGCGCCTTACGCCAGCCGCTTCACGGACGGGGCCTACATTCACGGAGTACCTGTCAATGAGCCCCGAAAGACACAGATAGAATATAGCTGGTCACTGGGAACCACTCCCCGATCACATATGTGTGTACGGAACGCAACTTCCCATGCCAAATTTATTTTCGACTGGGCACCTGTTAATGAGACGATTATTTTTGTTTTGGAATAAAAATCCCTATCTTTACCGCGATTTTATTTCAAGCTTAAACCCTATGCTTCAGAAAGTTATATTATTTTTATCATTCCTTTTCATTCCATTCAGCCATGTTTCAGTCGACACAATGGCCGTTCCTGCATCTGACTTTCCGACTCCTGTGTCCGAATTAGCTGCCGGCGAACAGCTCTTTGAAGAAATGGAGTTGGGTGGAATTGTCAATTTCATTGCATTCCGTCAGGCTGTCGCCGGTTACAACCGCATCAAGGAGAAGAGTAAACCGATTCTGACGCTGATTGACTTCTCAAAGCCGTCTACCGAAAAACGTTTTTTTGTCTTCGATATGGAGAAGAAACAACTGCTGTATTCATCAGTAGTCTCACACGGACGAAACAGCGGAGAGAATTATGCCACTTCTTTCTCCAACCAAAACGGCTCTTATAAAAGCTCATTGGGATTTTATCTCACCGAAAACACTTACCAAGGCGGAAACGGCTATTCACTCATCCTAAACGGACTCGAAAAAGGAATCAATGACAAAGCTAAAGAACGTTCCATCGTCGTGCACGGGGCTTCATACGCCAATCCGACAGTAGCCGCCTCGGGACGTTTGGGGAGAAGTCTGGGATGTCCTGCCCTCCCGACAAAACTAGCCAAGCCCATCATTAATACAATTAAAGATGGAAGTGTTATGTTTATTTATGCCAATAATAGCAGCTATCTTGCTCAAAGCGACATCTTAAAAAATGTCAGTGCCCCCATGCCGGCACTCTAAACAGTCTTTATCAGAAAGAGCTGCACGGACTAACCGCACAAAGGAAGAACAACTTTACTTTATCGGCAGGGTAAACCAGAAACAAGAACCTTTCTCCGGTTCACTATCTACGCCAATCTCGCCACCCAGTTGTTCCACAATGCTGCGGCAAATGGAAAGCCCGAGTCCTGTGCCATGTACAAAGGAATTCAGTTTGACGAAACGCTCAAAAATCTCGTTCTGCATTTCCGGCTCAATACCTATGCCTGTATCGGCAACGTAGAAACGCAGATGAGCCTCATCAAGTTGATCATATCCTACCCGTATATTTCCTTCTTCCGTGAATTTAAGCGCATTGTTTACAAAGTTGGAAATAACCTGATGTAAACGATTGCGGTCACTCATGATGCGACATTCCGGCAGATGGCGGTCAAAAAGGATTTCCACGTTCGGTCTGGCCTTCATTCTCATAGCGAGAACAATATCTTCACAAAGCAGATTTACGTCCACTTCACGTTCGGTGAAATCGAACGTTCCCGCCTCAATCTTCGATAAGTCAAGAATATCTGAAATCAATTGTAATAACAGGTCATTGTTTTCTTCCACAATATCCATGTACTGCCGTCTTTCCTCCATGTCCTCCGTATCCACCATCAGACTGGAAAAACCAACTATGGCATTCAGCGGAGTGCGTATCTCATGACTCATATTGGCAAGGAAAGCAGACTTCAACCGGTCGGATTCTTCGGCTTTCTCTTTTGCCTCTATCAGTTTGGCTTCCGTTTCTTTCAAGGCAGTGATATCGTAGTTGACTCCAATCAATTCCACTTGGCCTTTTTCCGGCTCATAGAGATTCAACACTACATTGGTACGCACCCAGTTCCATTCATTCTTCGTACCGGGACGCAAAATACGCATCTCACCTTTGAAGGCTTTTGCTTTCCCTTTCTTTGCTTCTTCAAAAAAAGCAAGCATACGGGAACGGTCATCCGGATGCATTTTGGAGTAAACACCGACTACATCGGAAAGAGGTGTATTCTCATCCTCTCCCATATTCTTGAACCATTGCTTGATGGCATAGCCCTGACGATTCAGCAGATTGAGTTTGGCATATCCCACCTTGGCATAATCAGATATAAGAAGAAACAGATTCTCAAAATCAGAAATACGCTTCAAGGCATCAATACGCTCCGTATTATCCATATTAATAAGGATATATCCGGTAAGGTTACCATGATTATCATATAATTTGCGGACTTTTGTATAAAGTTCGATGACACCGGCTTTCAATGGACGATAATACCCCGTGTGGCGGGCACATTCGAACGAATAACGGGCACGAAAATCCGTAATACTGCTCTTGCGTATACTCTCAAGTATCTGGGCATCCACATTCGGGTTTTCAAAGAAATTGAGTCCGATCACCTCTGACTTATCTGAAATTCCCAGAATATCCATATCCCTCTCGTTCAAATCCACCAGATTCCCCTCTTTATCGTAAATCTCCACCCCAGCAGGAATATTGGCAAAGATGTTTTTGAAGAGTCTTTCACTGCGTGCCAAAGCTGCTTGTTCGAAGATTACTTTCTCTTTCGCTCTGCGTAGTTCAAGGCAAATACTGATTACATTGGCCAAAGAAGACAGCCAGCGATAATCTTCGTCCGACCATGAAGCGGAACCATCTACCAAATCTACTCCCATAAATCCGTAGACATGATCATTGACTACCAATGGAGTCGCCATCAAAGCCTTGATTCCCTGACGGGACAGCACCTCATATTCACCCTGCCCCATTCCAGGCATCGGCTTTAATGTTTCAAATAAAATAGGCTTCTTGCCCAATATCTGTGATGTCCACCACGGCATGAAGTCTACCGGAATTTCCTGCAATTTATTTATTTCCGCTTTTACTCCTTCCGCTACAACTTCATAGGTACAGTTATAAAAATGATTTTCTTCGTCCGTCTCGAAAATATAGGCACGTCCCGCCCGATAAAAAGCCAGAATATCTTTTAATATCTCATAAATTCCTGTCTCGACTTCTTCATCTTTCAGAAAACGGGACAAAGACCGTGAAATTGAGTTCTGATAATAAAGCAAATCGTTGATACGGTGTGAGATGGTTTCCGTTTTTTCATGTTCCACCTTCTCGACAGATTCCTGTTCAAAGTCTGCCGCATGTTCAGCCACATATTTCCATAAGGGGGCGGCGTTGAGTGACTGCATGATCTCATTGTTTTCCAGCAGTTGTTTCACTGCTTCAAAAGTCAGCAGATGTACAGACAAATCTTCGGTATCTTCCAGATGTTGATGATCTATCGGTTCGACATCCGTAGCTAGGAAGCAATGAGTCAGGTTGGTATGCGTACTCGGATTGGCAGATATCACCATGTATTCCTGCCAGTTTCCTTTTCCATATCCGGTCTCTTCCCACAGTTCGCGCTGAGCGGAAACTAATGGGGAAGCATCTTCTTTATCACAAACTCCGGCACAGAGCTCATAAGAGGTACGTCCCAATCCAGGACGATACTGACGGACAAATACAAATTTGCCGTCTTTGGTTATTGCTATCGTGTTTACCCAATCGGGATATTCAAGAATATAATATTCAGGGATGTGGTTTCCATTAGGCAATAGCATATCTTCGCAGCGTACTGTCAACCACGGGCGGCGAAACAGATATTTGCTACTTACTGTTTTCCAGGCCTTCTCTTTCTCTTCCATCATTATTTGGTTTGCTTGCGGCAAAAGTAATGATTTTAGCCGGATAACTATCGCTCTATACAAACAAATATCTGTTTTTTACTCGCAAGTGATCTCTATTGTCTGTACCTGTTCGAGGTACTTCTTTGTAGCACTAACCAGCGAACTCCCCATATAATACCAAAACATCAGGCTGATGATGATCATTAATGCACCGATCATCGCAAAACGACTTCTTTGTTCCAACATACTGCTACTCATATCTCTTCTCCTCTCTTATTTTATGTTTCACAAAGATAACACCGAAATGCTACAAAAAATTGACAAGAATGTTTCAAAAACCTTAAATATTGAATTTATTTAACCAACCGGAGGGAAATAGTCTCCTGCATACAGGCTGTTTTATCCTTCCGGAAATATTAATGTAACAATCTGCTACATTCAATTTAACGATTATTAGTTTATCCGCAAACTAGTTACTATCTTTGCACCCACTAACAACCCTTTTAATTACTATATGGCTTTTACTAATAATATTATGATTGTCCGGCATAAATTGCTGGCTGATCTCGTCAGACTCTGGAAAAACGACCAGTTAGTAGAAAAAATTGACCGTCTCCCTATTGAGTTGAGTCCGCGCAAATCAAAACCGCTGGGGCGTTGCTGCGTACATAAAGAACGTGCTGTATGGAGATACAAGACCTTCCCGCTGATGGGACTGGATATGACGGACGAACACGACGAAGTAACTCCTCTCTCCGAATATGCACGGATGGCATTGAACCGCCCGGAACCAAGTAAGGAAAATATCATGTGTGTCATTGACGAAGCCTGTTCTTCCTGCGTACAGATTAATTATGAAATCACCAATCTTTGCCGAGGATGTGTGGCACGCAGCTGCTATATGAATTGCCCTAAGGATGCAATACGTTTCAAGAAAAACGGTCAGGCAATGATTGATCATGATACTTGCGTCAGTTGCGGTATCTGCCATAAGAGTTGTCCTTATCACGCGATTGTATATATCCCCGTTCCTTGCGAAGAATCCTGTCCGGTGAAAGCTATCAGCAAAGATGAGCATGGCGTGGAACATATTGACGAAAGCAAGTGCATCTACTGTGGAAAATGTATGAATGCCTGCCCGTTCGGTGCTATCTTTGAGATTTCACAAACCTTTGATGTACTGCAACACATCAAGAAAGGAGAAAAATTGGTAGCCATCATCGCTCCGTCCATCCTCGGACAGTTCAAGACTTCTATCGAACAGGTATACGGCGCCTTTAAAGAAATAGGATTCACCGACATTATCGAAGTAGCCGAAGGAGCCATGATGACCACCAGCAATGAGGCACACGAACTGCTGGAAAAACTGGAAGAAGGTCAGAAATTCATGACTACTTCCTGCTGTCCTTCTTACATTGAACTAGTAGAAAAGCACATGACGGAAATGAAACCGTACGTTTCTACCACAGGATCACCGATGTATTATGCGGCACGAATCGCCAAAGAGAAACATCCGGATGCGAAGATTGTATTTGTCGGTCCATGCGTAGCCAAACGAAAAGAGGTACGCCGTGACGATGCTGTAGACTATATCCTGACATTCGAGGAAGTAGGTTCTATCTTGGATGGAATGGACATTCAGCTGGAACAGGTGAATTCTTTCTCTATACTGCATACTTCCGTCCGCGAAGCACATGGTTTTGCACAAGCCGGTGGTGTGATGGGAGCCGTAAAAGCATATCTGAGAGAAGAAGCGGACAAGATCAATGCTATCCAAGTGTCGGATATCAACAAAAAAAATATAGCCTTGCTGCGTGCCTGTGCCAAAACAGGAAAAGCAGCGGGACAGTTTATCGAAGTGATGGCTTGCGAAGGTGGCTGTATCACCGGACCGAGTACGCACAACGACATTGTTTCAGGACGTCGTCAATTAGCACAAGAGCTGCTCAAGCGGAAAGAAAGCTATGAGACAATGGATAGATAAACTGCGAGAAGAAAGGACACTCCGACCGGAAGAATTCCGGCAACTGCTGACCGAATGTGACGGAGAATCATTGCGCTATATCAATAAACAGGCGCAAGAAGTCAGTCTCCGTCATTTCGGAAACCGGATTTTTATTCGCGGACTGATTGAAGTCAGTAACTGTTGTCGAAATAACTGCTATTACTGCGGTATCCGGAAAGGGAATCCGAATCTGGAACGTTATCGGTTATCCACAGAAAATATACTGAATTGCTGCAAGCAAGGGTATGGACTCGGCTTCCGTACCTTTGTGCTGCAAGGAGGAGAAGACCCCGCACTGACAGAGGAACGGATAGAGGATATAGTCTCAACGATTCGCCGGAGTTATCCCGATTGCGCCATAACACTGTCACTCGGTGAAAAGTCACGGGAAGCATACGAACGTTTCTTTCAGGCAGGCGCCAACCGCTATCTGCTGCGTCACGAGACTTATGACAAAGAACATTATCAACAACTGCACCCTGCCGGTATGTCATGCGAGCATCGTCTGCAATGCTTACGGGATTTAAAGGACATCGGCTATCAGACAGGCACCGGAATAATGGTCGGCAGTCCGGGACAGACGATAGAACACCTGATTCAGGATATTCTGTTTATCGAACAGCTTCGCCCCGAAATGATTGGTATCGGCCCCTTCCTGTCTCATCGCGACACACCTTTTGCCCAGTCCCCCAGCGGAACCGTGGAACGGACGCTCCTTTTATTATCCATCTTCCGTCTGATGCATCCGTCGGCGCTGATTCCGGCAACTACGGCACTGGCTACCCTCACTCCCGACGGCCGGGAACAGGGAATACTGGCAGGCGCCAATGTTGTCATGCCCAATTTGTCGCCACAGGAAGAACGCAAAAAGTACAATCTGTATAATAACAAAGCCTCCCTCGGAGCGGAATCTGCGGAAGGACTCAACATATTGCAACAGCAGCTGGAAAAGATCGGTTATCAAATCTCCTTCTCCAGAGGCGATTACAAACAATAAAGAAATGTATAAAGTAGATTCACCCCAAGCAGAAGAATTCATTCATCATGAAGAGATTCTGGAAACTCTTGAATATGCATGGAGTCACAAAGACAACCGCGCATTCATAGAACAGCTGATCGAAAAAGCCGCTCTTTGCAAGGGACTGACGCACCGTGAAGCAGCTACCCTGCTGGAATGCGACCAACCTGACCTGATAGAACGAATCTTCCATCTCGCCAAAGAAATCAAACAGAAGTTTTACGGCAACCGTATCGTTATGTTCGCACCGCTTTACCTGTCGAACTATTGCGTAAACGGATGCGTATATTGCCCTTATCATGCCAAAAACAAAACAATCGCCCGCAAGAAACTGACGCAGGAAGAAATACGCAAGGAAGTAATCGCTTTGCAGGATATGGGGCATAAACGTCTGGCACTTGAAGCCGGCGAACATCCGACTCTCAACTCACTGGAGTATATACTGGAATCCATCCGGACCATTTATAGTATCAGACACAAGAATGGGGCTATCCGCCGTGTAAACGTAAATATCGCCGCCACTACCGTCGAGAACTATCGCCGGTTGAAAGATGCCGGCATCGGCACGTATATCCTATTTCAGGAAACTTATCACAAAAAGAACTACGAAGCTCTCCACCCCACCGGACCGAAAAGTAACTATGCTTATCATACCGAAGCAATGGACCGCGCCATGGAAGGCGGCATAGACGATGTAGGAATGGGAGTACTCTTCGGACTGAATACCTATCGCTATGACTTCGTAGGATTACTGATGCACGCAGAACATCTGGAAGCCCGTTTCGGTGTGGGTCCGCACACTATCAGCGTACCGCGCATCTGTTCGGCGGACGACATCGATGCGGGGGATTTTCCCAATGCGATTTCCGATGATATATTCAGCAAGATTGTTGCTGTCATCCGGATAGCGGTTCCTTACACCGGCATGATTATATCCACACGTGAATCACAGGAGTCCCGCGAAAAAGTACTTGAACTCGGTATCTCACAAATCAGCGGCGGCTCCCGCACCAGCGTAGGCGGCTATGCGGAAACGGAACTTCCGGAAGATAACTCCGCACAATTTGATGTAAGCGACACCCGGACTCTGGACGAAGTGGTCAATTGGCTGCTCGAATCAGGATATATCCCCAGCTTCTGCACCGCCTGCTATCGGGAAGGACGCACCGGGGACCGATTTATGTCCTTAGTCAAATCGGGACAGATAGCCAACTGCTGCGGCCCCAATGCATTAATGACTCTGAAAGAATACCTCGAAGATTATGCGTCGGAAGACACCCGAATCAAAGGAATGAAACTGATAGCCAAAGAGACCGACCGGATTCCGAATCCCAAAATCAGAGAAATAGCCATCCGGAACTTAAAAGATATTTCGGAAGGAAAAAGAGATTTCAGATTTTAAGGGGCAAGGTGCCCCTGCCAAGTTTCCATGCGGATAATTAACGTTACAACAATTGCTTGATTTATGAATTTAGTCCACACCCCCAATGCCAACCGGCTCCACATCGCCCTCTTCGGAAAGCGTAACAGCGGAAAATCCTCCCTGATCAATGCGCTGACCGGACAGGATACCGCTCTTGTTTCCGATACTCCCGGAACAACGACCGATCCCGTACAGAAAGCAATGGAAATTCACGGTATCGGTCCTTGTCTGTTCATTGATACTCCGGGATTTGACGATGAAGGTGAGTTAGGAAACAGACGTATCGAACGCACGTGGAAAGCCGTAGAGAAAACCGATATCGCCCTTCTGCTTTGTGCAGGTGGTGGCTCTGCTGAAGAAACCGGAGAACCGGACTTCACCGAAGAACTTCATTGGCTGGAACAACTTAAGGCAAAAAACATCCCGACCATTCTGCTCATCAACAAGGCAGATATACGGAAGAACACCGCATCCCTTGCCATCCGGATAAAGGAGACTTTTGGAAGCCAGCCGATTCCTGTCAGTGCCAAAGAGAAGACAGGCGTCGAACTGATACGACAAGCCATTCTGGAAAAGTTGCCAGAAGATTTCGATCAGCAAAGCATCACAGGCAGTCTGGTAACGGAAGGAGATCTTGTCTTACTGGTCATGCCACAAGATATTCAAGCCCCCAAAGGGAGACTTATTTTGCCACAAGTACAGACAATACGGGAATTGCTCGACAAGAAATGTCTGATCATGAGCTGCACCACAGATAAGTTACGGAAAACGTTGCAAGCCCTCTCCCGCCCTCCTAAACTGATTATTACGGACTCACAAGTCTTTAAAACAGTTTACGAGCAAAAACCGGAAGAAAGCAAACTGACTTCTTTTTCCGTCCTTTTTGCCGGCTATAAAGGAGATATCCGATACTATGTGAAAAGCGCCTCAGCCATCGGAAGCCTGACAGAATCTTCCCGTGTACTGATAGCCGAAGCCTGCACACACGCCCCTCTATCCGAAGACATCGGGAGAGTAAAACTTCCGCATCTGTTAAGAAAGCGAATTGGAGAAAAGTTATCGATAGATATCGTGGCGGGAACTGATTTCCCGCAGGATCTCACTCCTTATTCTTTGGTTATCCATTGCGGCGCTTGTATGTTCAACCGCAAATATGTGCTGAGCCGCATCGAAAGGGCAAGGCTACAAAATGTACCGATGACAAATTACGGAGTAGCTATCGCTTTCCTCAACGGGATACTTAATCAAATAGAATATTAAAATAAAAAGAACAGAATCTTGCAGACTTCAAGCATTTGTCTTATATTAGTCACGCAATCAAATATTTATTAACTTTAGACATAAACAAATGAAAAAGAGAACTATGGCTTTGGCCATCTTTCTGGCAACCGGTGTTACTATGCAAGCACAAGACCGACTGACACAGTACAAAGTCCGGAATGCCATCAGCGTTCGTACCCCCATTATGAACGACAGCATCAATCCTAAAGGAGAAAAACACACCAAAAAGATGTTACTCCAGACCCCGGTCGTACTACATTTGCCGGATGCGCCGATGCAGTCGCTCACTGCGGACACAGCGGGGTATCTCAGCTTCGAGAAAGCGGATAAAGACAATAAACTTTATCTAGTTAAGACTCAGATTCGTGCAGAACGTTTCCTGAAAGGGAAGTTGAAAATCACCTCCCCCGTCCGCTGGGAAGTCTTCATTGACGGAGCCTCCAAGCAAGTAAAGGATGCGGCAGAAGACAGCATCACCTCCGGCTCATCACGTGACATCGCTCTCAGCCTTGAACCGGAGCGGGATTACGAGATAATCATCAAACTGCTTTCTGCTTCCGATGACAAAGCGGCACCAACGCTGAAATGCGAACTGATCAAAGACGAGAAATTCAAAGACATTGCCTGCAATCTAGATCCGGAAGCAAAGAAGCGTTTTTCTCTAGACAATACAGTTTATGGCAACCGTGCCATCGCTGTTTCCATCTCTCCCAGCGGAAAGTATCTGTTGACCCGTTATTGGGATAACCACGCCGCCAAACGCTCACGCACTTATTGCGAACTGACGGAACTAAAGAGCGGAAAAGTACTCCTGACCAATCTCAGAGACGGCATGAGTTGGATGCCCAAAAGTGATAAACTATACTACACAGTAACCGCCCTGACAGGAAATGACGTAATCACCCTCGACCCTGCCACACTCCGCGAAGAAACAATTTTGCAAAGTATTCCCGAACAGAGTTTCAGATGGTCGCCCAACGAAGATTTTCTGATTTACTATCCCCGCGAAGAAGGAGTCAAAGAAGATGGTCCTCTCCGCCGCATCGTAAGTCCTGCAGACCGTATTCCCAATTCTCGCGGACGGAGTTTCCTTGCGAAATACAACCTGGCCGACGGTATCTCCGAGCGCCTGACTTATGGCAACCACAGCACATATCTGCAAGATATTTCTCCAGACGGAAAATACATGTTATACAGTACATCCAAAGAAAACATCACTCAACGTCCGTTCTCTCTGTCCTCACTTTATCAGGTAGATTTGGAAACGTTGAAAGTGGATACCCTTTTCTATGAAGATCGCTTTGTTGGAGGCGCGGGCTACTCTCCTGACGGCAAGCAGCTATTGCTGACCGGCAGCCCCGAAGCGTTCGGCGGCACCGGAAAGAATTGTGGCAACCACCCTATTGCCAATGATTTCGATACTCAAGCCTTTATTATGGATTTAAGTACCCGCAAGATACAGCCGATTACCAAAGACTTTAATCCGACAGTCAGCCCTCTGCAATGGAATCATGGCGATGGGTGCATCTATTTCAATACGGACGATGGCGATTGCAAAAACATCTATCGTTATTCTCCGAAGGACGGAAAATTTGAGAAGCTGAACCTTGAAACGGATGTTACCAGCGCTTTCGCTCTGTCCGAATACAATCCGGGCATCGCAGCTTACATCGGTCAATCGGACTACAATGCCGGAGTAGCCTATCTCAATGACATGAAGAAA
>ENA-OPRW01000281-OPRW01000281.1-human-gut-metagenome-genome-assembly--contig:-NODE-281-length-58354-cov-7.489854_pt1 | contig 58354 bp, 40 predicted proteins | sample MGYA00241898_ERZ501890 | MGnify/ENA primary metagenome ERZ501890 (study PRJEB25962, sample SAMEA2042216) | human gut metagenome | biome: human gut; feature: human-associated habitat; material: faeces... | reverse complement strand
CTTTCTTCTGACCGCTGCAGGAAACTAAAACTCCCGCTGCAAGACAACAAGCTAATGGATAAAATACTTTCTTCATAATAATAACTTTTTAATCTTTAATTCTTAATTTACTTTTATCTGGGCATATCAGGCAATTTCCATCCGTCCCGATAATTATGTTTCTCGCTTTTAGCACTTTATTCAAATAAAATAATCCCATTCGGCTAAAGCCGATGAGACGAACTTTTATTCTTGTGTTTACAGAAGCTAGTGTGTTCATAAGATGTTGCTGATTTAAGTACAAATATCTATATATGTCTGATTCTCATTAACGAAGAATTTGATTGAAAATGGACATGGCAAAGCTAACTAAATAAGTAATTTCTTATTTAATTTGCATAACTTTATGTAAACGTGATGATGATAATTATAATTAACAATCAATTGGTTAATTACAAATAAATATAATAAAAATGTAGAAGAGTTAGAATGCCTTTTTCTTTAAAATGACCAGAATATATTATATATTAGTCAGATTATTATAATTACATTTTCAATTTCATTCTGTGCAAATATGCCCTTCAAGGGAGAAATGTACCAAATTTGTCTCTTATATGATTATCAGATATTTATACGCTTTGTGGCTTGTTTTTGTTCTTCATCAGCTCAAAGAACTTATGGCAAATATAATATTAATGATATTATTCCATAAAAAACTCAATAAAAAGTATATTTTTAGAATTGAGAGAACTTAAAAAATATTTTAGGATGTAGGTAACTTTATCTTTGTAGGTAGTAATACGGATAGCTGGGTGGATAACGTTTTATCGGAAGAATTGAAGACTCTGGTATTATATGACCTCATCGAACTGCCATGACATAAGGATTTATATTATCATGTCGGTATTCTTAATGAGTGCATAATTGAAACTCTTGATTGATCCAGTCAAGGTATCCTCTTGATAAAATTTTCAGGTATGTACTATCTTATGACTATAGACTTATTGCATCCTGTTTTCTGAACATGAGGTATTAGCTTAAGGTATTGATGAATTTGTTAAAAATATGTTGCAGACTGAAAAAGTTGCTTTGGTTCAGTTGAACTGTTATATGGAGTTTAATGCAAATAAATAGTATTATTGGGATTTTGTAAGTGATGGCTTTAGGTTGCAGTTTCATCATTAATGGTTAATATAGTTCGCTTATGGACGAGAGTTGTTAGTCAGCAGTAAATTAAAGCTCCTAATATTTAAATACGAGGTTAATGAGGAATGTGGAATAGGATAAATAATATATCGATATCGATATTTATTTAAATTTTCATAGAAATTAAGTTTTATATAAAAGAAAGCATTATATTTGCCGCATGCTCAAATTATAGACAATGAATCTCAACTCATTTAACCGGTTTTTCACTGATTATCAGCAACGCTTTGTTAGCTTTGCTTGTTCTTATGTGCATGACGAGGTTATTGCCGAAGATATTGTTATAGAGTCAATGATGTATTATTGGGAAAATAAAGATCGTTTGCCGAGAGATACGAATATTCCAGCTTATGTATTGACAACTATCAAACATAAATGTATTGATTATCTTCGCCATCAACAGGTTAGACAAGATACATCTGATGAGATGTACCAATTGTATTTTTGGGAGTTGTCTACCCGAATAGCTACATTGGAGGATTTTGAACCGGCTAGCGTGTATACTGCTGAAATATTGGAAATTGTCAGAAAGACACTTGACTCTTTGCCAGAGCAGACACGTCGTATTTTTGTGATGAGTCGCTATGAGAATAAACCTCACAAGGAGATTGCTGATACTTTTGGCATGACAGTGAAAGGTGTCGAGTTTCATATTACTAAAGCTACTAAGGTTTTACGTCTGACTTTGCAGGACTATTTACCTGCTTCTATACTTTTTTTCTATTTTTCTTGATTTTCCACTAGGGAAGTCTTTTTCTCATTCGCTATTATAATAGAAAGCCAAAAAAGAATTTATGGACAAAGAATTATTATATCGTTTTTTCGAAGGCCATGCATCCACTGAAGAGATGAAGGTGGTGAAGGAATGGGCAGAATCTTCGGACGAAAATCGTGCAGCACTTCGCCGGGAGCGGAAGTTGTTTGATGCGATGCTTGTTGTAGGATATCCTGAACGAACTTCTATACATGATAGAAAGAAGCATTCTATATTTAGAGAATTTATGAGAATTGCTGCCATCGTAGTAGTAACGTTCGGTGTGACAGTATTATTGTTTTCAATAGGGAAAAATAAAGATATAGGAATGCAGGCTATAACAGTACCGGCTGGGCAGCGAGTGAATCTCGCATTGCCCGACGGTTCTAAAATATGGTTGAATGCAGGAACAACGATGAAATATCCGGTATCATTTATGACTGATAAACGTGAAGTGATATTGGATGGGGAAGCATATTTTGAAGTGGCAAAGAATGAAAAAGTACCTTTTATAGTTTCTACCCCTGGACATTCGTCTATCAAGGTGTTGGGTACGCGATTCAATGTGAAAGCATATAAAGGGAATGAAGAAGTCACAACTACATTGTTTGAAGGTAGAGTAGAATTCGAATATAGAAATAGGGATAATGAGAACAAAAATATTTGTTTGATACCAGGGCAGAAGTTGATTTATAATTCTACAGAAGGGGGGGCTAAATTGTATGCGGTTTCCGGAGAAGATGAAAGCTCATGGAAAGATGGAAAGATTGAATTCCTGCATCATTCTTTAAGGGATGCATTGGACATATTATCACTTCGATTTAACGTCGATTTTGTGATTAATCCGAATGTATCCACAGACGATTCGTTTAGTGGAAAGTTTGTTAATAAGAACTTGGAACAGATTCTGGATTATTTCAAGGTTTCATGCGGAATAAATTGGAAATATTTGAAAAAGGCAACTGATGAAGACGATAAACAAATTATAGAGATCTATTAACCAAGAGTATTAATCTTAATATCTAACTATAGTATGACACAACTTAATTCCTCGTAAACAAATACGGGGACAGGCACCTCACATGTCTCTCCCCGTCTAAAATCTATCGGCTACCACACTTGTTACCAGCAAGTATAGTAAAACCTTAGTCATTTAAGTAAAACATCGCAATTTATGAAAAACTATTGTATTATCCCATTTTTTAGGGGGATAAAAGCCTTTTTTAGCTTTTATCAACAAATCCCGTTGGCTATGAAACTTTTTATCTTTATACTCTGCTTTTTCGTCGGAACGGTATACTCTGCCGACAGTTATTCTCAGTCTGTCAGTATGAATGCAAAATCGCAAACTGTCAAGAGCGTACTAAATGAAATAGAAAAGCAGGCAGGTGTCAGTTTCTTTATTAACAATAAGAACATAGACTTGGAACGTAAGGTCTCTATTTCTGCATCTAACTCTAAAATAGACAAGATATTATCAACGTTGTTTTCAGGCACAAATGTCAGATATCATATTATAGGAGATCAGGTAATTTTATCCTCGAAAGAAGAAAAAGAAAATGTATCTTCATTGAATAGTGCTCAACAAAAAACAGTAACTATAAAAGGTTTGGTCACTGACCCGGACGGTAATCCTTTGATTGGAGTTTCTGTTATGCAGAGTGGTACGTCGAATGGTGCTATTACCGATATAGATGGCCGATATTCTATCAAAGCACCGGTTGGTAGTAAACTTGTTTATAGTTATGTGGGATTTGTTACGGATGAGAAAATAATAAAAGCTGGTATGACAACGATTAACATTCGTTTACTGGAATCTTCTGAAAGTTTGGAAGAAGTGGTTGTGGTAGGTTTCGGACAGCAAAAGAAAGAGAGTATGGTGGCTTCGGTCAACTCTATCGGTACAACTGAGTTGAAATCGCCGAGTCGCAGTCTGACCAACAGCTTGGCAGGACAAATCTCGGGTGTGATTGCCGTGCAGCGTTCGGGTGAGCCGGGACACGACGATTCCGACTTCTATATTCGCGGTATGAACTCCTTCCAAAGCAATGTACCCAACACTCCGTTGGTGCTGGTGGATGGTGTGCCCCGTGCCATGAAAGACATCGAACCGGACGAAATCGAGACGTTGACCGTGTTAAAGGATGCGTCGGCAACGGCTGTGTATGGTGCCGAAGGTGCCAACGGTGTTGTGTTGATTACTTCCAAACGCGGTGTGGCTCAGAAACCCCGTCTCAGTGTGCGTTTGGAAAACGGCTTTATCTCTCCGACCCGTCTGCCGGAAACATTAGGTTCGTATGACTGGGCTACCATGTACAACGAAGCTGCATGGAACGACGCTGGTAACCCATCGCTCGACAACTACGTATATCCTTATTCGACAGAGGTGTTGAACCACTACCTTACGGGCGACGACCCCGATATGTATCCCGATGCCGACTTCCTCGGAATGCTGAACAAACACACCACCAACCAGCGTGTGACGTTGAACCTGCGTGGTGGTGCCGAGCGTGTACGCTATTTCGTGTCAGGGTCATACTATCACGAAAGCGGTATCTTCGATTCGCAGAGCGAAAAGAAATATGACGCTAACATTGGTTACAGCCGCTACAACATCCGCTCCAACATCGACATGGATCTGACGAAAACCACCAAACTGTCGGTAGACATCAGTGGACAGTATGCCAGCCGTCAGCAACCGGGTGGTTCTACGGATCGCATCTTCAGAGATTTGTTCAGATACGCTCCTAATGTGTTCCCGTTGATTTACTCCGACGGTACGCTATCCGAACATCCCGACTTCAACAACTATGATGGTGAAGCCGGAATCAACAACCCCTACAACTTGTTGAACAATCATGGTTACTCCAAGACGTGGTCGGCTGCCATTCAATCGGGCATCGTGCTGGATCAGAAATTAGACTTTATCACCAAGGGGTTGAGCATCAGGCTGAAAGGTAGTTTCGACGCCGATTTCAATGCTACTAGCAAACGTGTATTTGACGCAACTACGTATATCATGAAGGAAAATGAAAACGGTGAACGCACGTATGAGAAAAAATACGCCGGTGAAGATCGCTTGAAACAGATTAGTGCCAATGGTACTGCAGCTACGAAAAAGATTTATATAGAGGCGTCTGTGAACTATATGCGTACTTTTGCCGGGAAACACGATGTGACAGCTATGCTCCTTTATAATCAGAAAGAGACCCAAAGTGGAAGCACACCGTTGGCTTACCGCAAGCAAGGTGTGGTAGGTCGTGCGTCATACGCTTATGACAAACGCTATAGTATCGAAACCAGTTTTGGTATGACTGGTAGTGAGAACTTTGCCAAGAATCACCGTTGGGGCATTTTCCCTTCTGTGGGTGGTGCATGGTTTGTAAGTCATGAAAAGTTCTTTGAGCCGTTGCTTGATGTAGTGAATAAATTGAAGTTAAGAGCGTCAATCGGTCTTACCGGTTATGATAAAACCGCTACTCGTTTCCCTTATCGTGGGACAATCAGTACAGGAGGAGCAGGCTATAACTTTGGCTTTGTGCCGGGATACGGTAATGCTACAAGTGGGGGCGGTGAATCGAACGGAAGTGGCGCTGGGGTATTTGAAGGTTTGTTTGAAGCTCCTTACCTGTCGTGGGAAGTTGAAACGAAACGTAATATTGGTATCGACCTAGGATTCCTTAGAGGACAAGTGGATTTGAGTGTTGATTACTTTAAGAATAGCCGTAAAGACATCTTGATGGCTCGTAAAACGGTGAGCGGTACACCGGGATTCCGCCAAATGCCATGGCAAAACTTCGGTAAGATGGAAAATCAAGGTTTCGACGGTAACATCACCGTGAAGCAGAACATTAATAAACTGATGTTGACTTTTCGTGGTAATGTGACTTATGCTCATAATAAAGTACTTGAATACGATGAAGTGAATCCTGCTTATGATTATCAACGTTATACTGGTAACATTTTGAACAAGCCTTTGCTTTATATTGCCGACGGGCTTTATACGCCCGATGACTTTGATATCACTACCAATGCTGATGGTTCTAGTAATTATACCTTGAAAGAGGGCTTGGCCAAACCATCATCAATTGTACGTCCTGGTGATATCAAGTATCGTGACTTGAACGGTGATAAAGAAATCAACAACTACGATAGAACATACAATCACGAGTTTTACTCGCCTACTCCTGAATGGGTTTACGGTTTCGGATTGAATGCGGAATTCAAAGGCTTTTACGCTTCTTGTTTTTTTCAAGGTTCTGCTAACACTGCAGTTAATTTGAATGCTGTCCCCAGTTCGTTCAATCCTAACCAGTCTATTGTTTCCGGGCCAATACGTAGGCAAGTGCTGACTGACCATTGGAATCCCGCAGAACCCTACAATCAAAGTGTTCTTTGGCCTCGTCTGCACTCTTCGGTATTCTCTCATAACAATGAACTCAGTACGTGGTGGTATCGTAAGGGAGACTATTTGCGCCTGAAAAATGTAGAGTTTGGTTATCAGTTTGATAAGAAAATGCTTAGAAAGGCTAAGATTCAGAGTGCTCGTCTTTATGTACAAGGTAGTAATCTTTGTGTATGGGACAATATAAAAATGTGGGATCCCGAGTTGGGTAATGCTAACTCTGGAGCGAAATATCCACTGAACCGCACTTGGATGGTGGGGGTTGAACTTGGATTTTAATTAACTATAAACGAATAATAAGAGAATGAAAAAATATATATATTCCATATTAGCAGGTGTTGCACTTTCATTTAGTTCTTGTGTAGATTTTCTGAACGTATCGGACGAACTTGCCGATGAGTTGACAAAAGAAGAAGTCTTTAACACTGTGTCATTAGTCAAAGGATGGCATGGCAATATCTTTAATTGCATCACCGAATACAATACGCTTTTTTTTAATGTCACTGCGTTCAATAATCCGTGGTGTAGCTTGGCGGGAGAAACGTGTACCAATCATGATAAAATAAAAGTGGAGATGCAAAATGGTTTTACAGCTTCTAACGCTAGTTTCCAGCGCTTTAATCCTTTATATCAATATATTCGCCAAGCCTACCTTTTTCTTGATAATGCCCATGCTATTGGTACACCTGCAGATGGCGCTAACGGATATCTGAGTGAAGAACAGGTGGCTCGTATGAAGTCAGAGGCGAAATTCTTTATTGCTTATTCTTATTTTTCATTGTTTGAGCTATATGGTCCTACTCCTATAATTGACCATGCTTTGCCGGATGATTTGTCGTCATTTGATTTTCCTCGTGCTTCGGTAGATGAAATGGTGTCTTTCATTGATGGACTATTGCAAGAAGTACTCAACGAGAACCTATTGCCCCCTACTATTTATTACGATGAAACAGGTAATAGGTTGGAAACCTGGAATTTGGATGAAATGGTTCGCCCTACTCGTGCGGTTGTATTGGCTTTGCGTGCTAAATTGGCAGTTTATGCAGCTAGTAAGTTATTTAATGGTGGTTATAAAGAAGCATTAGATTTGAGAAATACTGATGGTAAGCAACTCTTTCCGGCAGAGGACCGTAACAAATGGACCATTGCTAAAAGTCGTTTGGAAGAATTTTTACAGTTTGCAGAATCCGAAGGATATGGACTCTATATCGCTAAAAATGCAGACGGTAGCATTGATGCTAACAAATCAGTGTATAATGTGTTTCAAGAGTATAATGATGAAATTATTTGGGCAACTCCCAAAAATGTGATGAGTAATAATCAGAATAATGGTGAAGAACGCCGATTCCGCCCACGCGACCTTAATCAAGGCTTTTCGGGTATCGGTGTATCTCAGCAATCGGTTGATGCGTTCTTCACTAAAAACGGGCTGACTATTGACCAAGACCCTGAATATAACGAAACAGGATTTAGTGAAGTGTTTAATCCTACTGCTACTTACAATGCCAATGCTGCAGTAAAAGGTCGTGTGGATAAACATGTTTGCAATATGTATGCAAACCGTGAACCTCGCTTTTATTGGTCAGTGACTTATCCAGGTAAGAGCTGGCACATTTTGCCTAGCGGAAAATTGAATTGGCAGTTCGATACTTCTCTCCATGGTAATAATGGTAAGCAAGGTCCTGGTTATTTGGATGGTCGTGATTGCTATACCGGATACTTGCTTTATAAGCGTGTGAATAATACTCTTTATCCAGTAGCTCCAGGTAAGATGGGATGGGCACGTCCGGGTATTTTGCTTCGTATGGCGGACTTCTATCTCTACTATGCTGAGGCTTGCAACGAGGTGAATCCAAGTGATAAGAATGTCATCAAATATCTCGACATGGTGCGCGAGCGTGCCGGTATCCCCGGATATCAGGAATTGGCAGACAATCAAGTGAAAGACAAGAACGGCAATTCGGTGAACATCATCGGTAATTATGAGAAGCAGGCATTTGCCATTCGTCGCGAACGTCAGGTGGAGCTATTTGTCGAAGGTCAACGCTACTTTGACATTCGTCGTTGGATGGTTTGCGATCCGGGCGAAGAAGCTGATCGCACTAAGTTTATTGGTATGAACATGATGGGTGAACTGACCCAAAGTGCTAATGGAACTCCGGGATATGATATACCGGGAACCTTTTTCCAAAGAGTGGATGTACAGCAACATCAGTGGAAGCATTGTATGTATCTCTATCCTATCCCTCACGGAGAAATAGAAAAGAGCCCATTGATGATTCAGAATCCGGGCTGGTAATAAAGTCAAGCTAAGTTTAATTGTGATTAAATAATAAGGGGAAGAGGAGGTAAATTCTTTTCCCTTTATAGTGGTAGCTTTGCGCATATAGTAGCTTTGATTTGGATAAGAAAAGACTGTCTTTGAACAAATGTTCTGACATACAAGATTTCCATTCGTAAACACATATTGTTTAAAAACAAAAAAGATGAAAAAGAACCTATTGCTATTCCTGCTTATTTTGTGTGGAGGGAGCCTTTGTGCACAAGTGCCACCCATGAAAGCCGAGTGGGATTTCAATACATTGGAGGGTTGGACATATTGTCATCAGGACAATAATCCTGAACGTCAGTGTGAAATAAAAAAGGGAAAGCTGAAGATTTGGACTCGGAAAGGAAGTACCGATCGCAAAAAAATGCGTACCAACACTCGAATTTATACTACTGGACGGTATATTTGGCGTACGTATGTGCCGAAAATGAATCAAGGTGACCAAGTTAGTGTGGGATCGTGGCTTTATTGCGACGACAAGCATGAAATCGATTTCGAAGTAGGACCAGGCAATGAACACATACGTAAGCAACTGAATGCAGGCAAAAAGGATATGGTAGTATATATGACTACGCAGGGAAATCCATACCATACTACTCCCGTGTTGATTCGTCCGGGATGGCATATCTTCGAGATAGACATTACGCTGGTGAACGGATGCTACCAAGTGGAATGGCTAATAGATGGAAAGTCGCAAAACGTGGTACAGCAGACTTACGGAAAAGAAATAGCCTTTTATATCTATTGCAGTGTAGAAAACCTGAAATTCTTAGGTACACACCCCACTACATGTGACAATTATGGATTATTCGATTATGTAAAATATAGCTATCATGAATAAAATACTGAATTTGTGTATATCTATGCTTGTGGGGATATCTGTGGCGGAAGCGCAAAATACCGACTATGCGTATCTGGAAATGAAGTCTTCTCCGTTTGAAGTGAGCGATACGTATCTGTCTAAGCACGACATTGTTTATCTGTCTCCGACGCAACTTGAAGCGGAAGGCTTTCCTATGGGAAATGGTAATATAGGGGGGATGATTTGGAATAATGACAATGGTATTGAAATGCAAATCAATAAAAACGATTTATGGACAGACATAAGACCGGCTGAATTCAATACTTCTATTCTTAAACATGCTGCCCGTTTGAAAATAGATTTTGGAGTTCCGGTGTTCAGTTGGATTCATCTTAAAAACTTTGAAGGGAGATTGTCTTTACTGAAAGGAGAGACTAACTATAAAGCATCCACCGCTTATTCTACGACAAACATTAGAACTTGGTTGACACATAATAAAAATGTATGGGTGTTGGAATGTGAAAACCTGCCAGATAAGAATATATTAGGCGATAGTTCCACTGCTACCGTTACACTTGAACGATTAGGTAGCCGTGCTTTTTCTGGATGGTATGGCGGTTGGTTTGCAAAAGATCCCGCTGTTGGCATTGGTGAAACAAGAGCATTTGTCGACAGTCATGATATGATAATAGAAGAGAAAGGAGAAGGACTGAATTTTGCTGTAGTTTGCAGGATTATGAAAGAACAGTCCACACCTGTGATTATAAATTCACACAGAACGGAATATAAAACAACTCAAAGTCGATTTATCATTCTTATAAGTGTTGTTACAGACCGAGAAAGCAGGGACCCACTCGGTGCTGCAAAAAAAATACTTGATGAAGTGGAAGAATATGGAATTGAAAATACGAGAAAGGATAAGGATGACTGGTATAGAAGATTCTGGTCTAATTCTTTTGTGAAGTTAGGAGATGACTATCTGGAAAATATTTATTATTTGCGCAGATATTTGATGGCAGCAGGTTCGCGAGGGCAATTTCCTGTTTCTTTTAATGGTGGGCTGTGGCGTTGGAATCGTGATGTCTTAAATTGGGTAACTCCTCATCATTGGAATACACAGCAACAATATTGGGGGTTGTGTGCACAAAATGATTGCCAGTTAATGATGCCGTATCTGAATACATATTTTAAAATGATACCTTTCGGAGAGGAACTGGCTAAAGAAAAAGGGGCTGTCAACGACGCTTTACTTGTTACTGAAGCACACTGTTTTACGGGTGAACAGACAAGTAAAAACACTGGTTACTTGAAGAATAATTTTACTCCGGCTTCCCAGATAGCCTCTTTGTTTTGGGATTACTATGCTTTTACTGGTGATAACACTTTCTTAAAGAATAAGGCGTATGTTTTTATGAAAAAAGCATCTCATTTCTATTTGGATAAATTAGAATGGGACGCGGATAAAAAGGAATACTTTTTAAAGGCTTCTTTATACGAGTCCGCTCCAATCGCTTATGTGAAGAACCCAATAAGCGACCGTAATTGTATCGAACAACTCTTTAAGAATTGTATCCAAGCTGCAGAAATATTGAATGTGGATAAAGATGAAATAAAAAAATGGAATTATGTGCTCGAGCATTTATGGAAAAGAGGATTCCAGCAGTTTGGTGATTGTGGCGAGGTAACTTCACCTGCTGAGGAATACTATACAGAAAAGCGTTATTCACCGTGGATTTGGGGAAATGGAGGGGCTGTTGCTTTCCCGACTGGATTGATAGGTATTGATGATAAGAATACTCGTTTAGGGAAAGCGGTAATCAATTTGTTGAAGCACAGCGATGAGGCTAATGCACATTATCCATATCCGGAGATTGCTGCACGGATGGGAGAAGGAGATAAGGCACTAAAATATATCTTGAATGGTGTGAAAATGCATCAGATGTATCCGCAGGGATTGATGCACAATGTAACAGGGTATCCGGATAATATTTATAATTTGGACTCCAGACATGATTTACTGAACCATGCTTATGTGATACGTTCGCATGACTTTTTCCAATGTGGTATGGAGCCTATAAGTAACTATTCTACTGCAATTAATGAAATGATGCTTCAGAGCAATGAAGACAAAATCAGAATTTTTCCTGCTATTCCCTCAGCATGGGATACGACGAAGCTGGCATTTACTTTACTTGCCAGGGGGGCATTTGTTGTTTCGTCTGAAAGAAATGAACATACGCAAGTGACGCAGGTAGGAATAAAAAGTCTGAAAGGAAACCTTTGTAGTTTGCAGAATCCATGGCCAGGTAAAAAGAATATTCTCATTCATGAGAAAAGTGACAATAACAAGGTTGTAAAATTCAGGATGAAAAATGATGTTATTGTCTTTTCGACAAAACCTGATGTGGAATATACTGTCATGGTGGATGTTGAAAGAAAGTCTGGACGTACAATTTATTCAGGAACTCCTAATAAAAAAGTTAAGTCTTTAGGGAATCGTGTACTGGGAAAAATTAGCGGATGGAATGATTTCAAATCTGATAGTATAAAAAAAATGAGATGAATTACACAGAATATCATAGAAACGTTTGAAACGAAAAAAATAGTTTATAATATCATGGAGAAATATAACACATTACTATGGGGAAGTTTGTTTTCCCTATCTGCTTTGACGGTAGCAGCGCAAAATAAATCAGATAAACCGTTGAATATCGTCTACATCATGACAGACGACCATTCCTATCAGACAATCAGTGCCTATGACGGGCGTTATAACCAGACTCCTAATATCGACCGTATCGGTAACGAAGGAACGATTTGCCGGAATAGTTTTGTTGGAAACTCTATAAGTGGTCCTAGTCGTGCTATTATGTTAACCGGAAAGTTTAGTCATAAGAATGGTTTTAAGGATAATTCCGATGTATTCGACGGCAGTCAACAAACCTTTCCCAAGTTACTTCAGAAGGCAGGTTATGAAACTGCTATTGTCGGCAAGTGGCACTTGGTGTCTGATCCTACAGGATTTGATTATTGGAATATCCTGATAGGGCAGGGTATTTATTATAATCCTGATTTTAAGGAGATGGGCAAGGTCAGTAAACGGGAAGGTTATGCTACGAACATTACTACCGATATTGCATTGGATTGGCTGGAGGGTAGAAAGGACAAAGAGAAGCCCTTTTGCCTACTGCTTCATCATAAGGCACCGCATCGTACGTGGATGCCGGATACGTGCCATTTGGGTATGTATGATGACCGGCATTTCGAATTGCCGGATAATTTTTACGACGACTACGCCGGACGTGAGGGGGCTGCTGACCAGAAGATGAGTATCATTAAGGATATGAATGTGGTGTATGACCTGAAAATGACCGACAAGGAGAAAGAGATTAAAACCAGCCAACCGGGTTTGGACAGGGCAGGCCGTTCTCTGCTGAATACTATGAATGCCAGACAGCGGGAAAAATGGGAAGCTTACTATGATCCGATAATCAAGGACTTCAAAGATAAAAAGAGAACTGGCAAAGAACTGGCTGACTGGAAGTTTCAACGCTATATGAAGGATTATCTGGCTTGTATCCATTCTGTAGACGAGAACGTGGGAAGAGTGCTGGACTATTTGGAAAAACATGATATGCTGGAAAATACGGTTATTATCTATACTTCCGATCAAGGTTTCTATATGGGTGAGCATGGTTGGTTTGACAAACGTTTTATGTATGAGGAATCTTTCCGGACCCCGCTGCTGATCCGTTTGCCCAAATCAATGAAGCAGAAAAAGGAGATAACGCAGCTTGTGCAAAACATAGATTATGCTCCGACACTTCTGGAACTGGCTGGCGTTAAGGTTCCTGCCGATATGCAGGGAGAATCGATGCTTCCCCTTCTGGAAGGAAAGAAAACGCCTTGGCGCAAGTCTTTGTACTATCATTTCTATGAAAGTACGGATGATCATGCTGTTAACAAGCATTATGGAGTGAGAAACGATCGTTATAAACTGATTCATTTTTATGATCGTATTGATGCTTGGGAACTGTATGACTTGAAGAAGGACACCCATGAAATGAAGAATGTCATAAAGGACCCTTCCTATCAGAAAGTGCTGAAAGGCATGAAACAGGAACTGAATAAATTACAGGAAAAGTACCAGGATACTGATTTCCTGAAATAATCATCAACATGCCATGAAAAAACTAATATTATCTTTGGGGGCCTTGTTTTTATACTCCTGCTTGTTGGATGCATCTGTTTCTATCATTCCAGTGCCGCAGAAGTGTATCGAAAAAAAAGGTTCGTTTATTCTTAATAAGGAAACAGTCATCAATCTCTCTATAGACGATGAAGGAATGCGTGACGCTGTTGCCATTTGGAATGATTTGTTGGCTACAGCGGCCGGATTTAAGTTGGAAATTGCGCCCCCACGCTCTTCCAATGTGATTCGTTGTCACATCAATCCCTCTTTCCCCAACGAAGAAGCCTATAAGCTCAAAGTTACGCCTTCTTCCATACAGATTGAGGCGAAGACTTCCCGAGGCGTTTTTTATGCTTTCCAGACACTTCGTCAGTTGATGCCTCCGGCTATTGAGCAGGCCGATAAGGTGGAAGAGGAGTTTGTATGGAAGGTACCGTGTGTAATAATTGAGGATATGCCTTCTTTTTCTTATCGTGGTATAATGCTGGATGTCTCCCGTCACTTTATGCCCAAGGAAGTGGTGAAGCGTTGCATTGATCTGATGGCCTTCCATAAACTGAATACTTTTCACTGGCATCTCACGGATGACCAAGGTTGGCGGATCGAGATAAAGAAGTATCCGAAACTTACTTCTGTAGGCGGTTTTCGGGACAAGACTATAACTGGTCATGTGCGGAATAAACCCTATCAGTGGAATATGAAACGTTACGGTGGCTTCTATACACAGGAAGATGTAAAGGAAATTGTAGCTTACGCCAAGAAACGCTTTGTCGAGATTATTCCGGAAATAGAAATGCCGGGACACAGTATGGCGGCACTTGCTGCTTATCCTGAATATTCCTGTACAGGCGGTCCGTTTGAGGTAGAAGGACGTTGGGGGGTGTTCAATGATATTTATTGTACGAAAGAGGCTACATTCGAATTTATGCAGAACATTCTGGATGAAGTAATTCCGCTTTTTCCTTCTTCTTATATTCATATCGGTGGTGACGAAGTTCCTAGACTTCGCTGGAAAAATTGCGTGCATTGCCAGAAGCGTATGAAACAGGAGAGGCTGACAAAGGAATCGGAACTTCAAATCTATTTTATTAACCGGGTCGAGAGTTATTTGAATATGAGAGGCAAGCAGATTATCGGATGGGATGAAATCCTGGAAGGCGGGATTCCCCAACGGGTCACAGTGATGTCATGGCGTGGAGAAGAAGGTGGCATTCATGCTGCAAAAGCAGGCTATGATGTTATAATGACCCCTTATAAGAGTCTTTATCTGAATCGTTACCAGCTCAATCCTGAAACGGAACCATTGGCAAACGGCGGTTTCGTACCTTTGGAGAAAGTATATGAGTACTATCCGGTTCCATCGGTATTGACACCTGAAGAGGCTTCGCATATCATTGGTGTACAGGGGAATATGTGGACGGAATACATTGCATCTGCCGAGCATTTGGAATATATGTTCTTTCCTCGTACAGCAGCTTTATCGGAAGTAGCATGGAGTCCGAAAGCGAAAAAAAATTACGATGATTTCTGTCTGCGTCTGATAGATGTAGAGAAGCATTACAATGTGATGGGGCTTAATTATTGTAAAAAGATACAACTCTCACCGAAGTCATTGGTGCAGGATGAGACATTGACTCCCATTCCTTCAGAAAAGCCCTCAAAGTATCAGAAACAGCAGATAAGTCGAAAGTATGGGATGTTTATTCACTTCGGAATCAACACTTTCCATGATGTAGAATGGTCGGACGGCTCATTGCCAGCCGAGTCATATTCACCTTTAACAATTGATGCCAGGCAATGGGTGAGTACGGCAAAGAAGGCCGGTATGAAATATATAATTTTAGTTGCCAAGCATCATGAAGGTTTCTGTTTGTGGGACAGCAAGTATACAGAGTATGATGTCGCTAATTCCGGGAATCCTACAAACGTGATAGAAGAAGTTGCCCTGGAATGTAAGAGACAAGGTATACAGTTGGGATTGTATTATTCATTATGGGACAGGAAAGTAAATCCGGATACGGAGAATCCGGCAGATGATGCCTCTTATAACAAATATATACTGAATCAATTGAATGAACTGATAGATATCACGGAGAAACATACAAAGATTGTTGAGTTTTGGTTTGATGGCAGCTGGAAGAAACCTAGTTACCGGTGGCCGGTCAAAGAAATTTATGAAACGATTAAAAAACGTGAACCGCAATGTCAGGTTGGTATAAACTGGAGTATTGGGCAGGATGTAAATCCGAATGACCCGAATGCTCCGAAGAAGTCATTCAATATAAAGCCGGAAGAACAGAAAGATGGCGATCCGATTCGCTATTTCCCTAGTGATTTCCGTTTGGGTGACCCTCTTTTGCCTGCGAATCCTGATCCAAAGGTGTTTACTCATCAGGGAAAAAGGTATTATATGCCTTTCGAGTCAACAGTCTGTATTAGTAAACGTTGGTTTTATCATACTACTGATATGGAATATAAGTCGGCAGATGAGTTGGAAACACTGTATCGACGTGCAACGGCACAGGATAATATTCTGATATTGAATACTCCACCCAATAGAGAAGGAAAGATTCGACCAGAAGATGTTAATTTATTGATTGAATTAAAGGAACGAATTAAGAAATAAGTAAAATAGAAACACCATGAGAACACCTGCTATACTATTCCTGGGGAGCCTTTTTGCGGTATTTGCTGCCTGTCGGCAAGAAGTGCCTGCTCCGCAACCTCTTTACCCGATACCTAATGAATGGCAGCTTGCCTGGCATGAGATGGAACAATACGCTTTTATTCATTTTACGACAAATACTTTCACCGGGAAGGAATGGGGATATGGAGACGAGAGCCCTGCTATTTTTAATCCAATAAACACAGATGTAAGACAGTGGGCCAGAGTTATTAAAGAATCAGGGTTGAAAGGGCTTATTCTGACTTGTAAACATCATGACGGTTTTTGTTTATGGCCTAGTGAATATACGGAACATTCTATTAAGAATAGCCCCTATCGTAATGGAAAAGGTGATTTAGTAAAAGAAGTGGCGGATGCTTGTAAAGAGTATGGGCTTAAATTCGGAGTTTACTTATCTCCCTGGGATCGTAATCATTCTGAATATGGAAAACAGGAATATTTGGACTATTATCGCAATCAGTTAAGAGAACTTATACAGGATTATGGACCTGTATTTGAAATTTGGTTTGACGGAGCAAATGGAGGTGACGGTTATTATGGAGGAACTCGTGAAATACGCAAAATTGATAATAGAATATATTATGATTGGCCGGTAACCATTGCAATGGTACGGGAGATGGCACCTGATGCAGTCATGTTTAGTGATGGAGGCCCGGATATACGTTGGTGTGGTAATGAGAAAGGGTATATAGGTGAGACGAATTGGTGTACTCTAAGTGTTGATACACTTTATGCAGGGAAGGCAGGTATTAACCAGTTACTGAATCAAGGTTCGGAAACAGGTCATTCATGGGTTCCTGCAGAAGTGGATGTTTCTATTCGTCCGGGGTGGTTTTATCATGAAAATGAGGATGACGAAGTACGGACAGCGGAAAATCTATTTGGGATTTATTTACAGTCAGTAGGGCGTGGTGCAAATTTACTGCTTAATATACCACCAACGAAAGAAGGTCTGATTCATGAAAAAGATGTAGCGGTACTTCTGAAATGGAAGAATTTATTAGATGGTACATTTGCAGATAATTTGGCTTTATCGGCAAAAGTGTCAGCTACAAGTTGGCGTGGAAAGTCCGAACAATATGCTCCGAATATGGTAAGCGACAATGATAAAAACACATATTGGGCAACGGATGATATGATTAATAGTGGTTGTTTGGAATTTCATTGGGATATTCCGCAGAAAATACGGTATGTGTTGATACAGGAGTATATCAAGTTGGGGCAGCGCATTCAGGAGGTTGAAGTTGATGTATGGGATGGGAAGGAATGGGTTCCTTCTGCAAAGGCTACAACGATCGGTTACAAAAGAATTCTGCCTATACTCGAAGTAGAAACAACAGGTTTACGTATCCATATCAAGAGAGCGAAGGCTTGTCCTGTCATTTCTAATATTGAAATATATTAATTAGGAAGACTGCTTAAAAATTAGTTCTAAATATTAATTGGGGATTCTTCTTGATGAGTAGAAATAAAACAGAATTTTAATAATAGGTTTACTATGAGAAAGTACATTCAATTTTTAGTTTTTTTACTATGTAATTATTGGGGGTCGCTAAATGGACAATCATTGCCTGTCCCTACTAAGGTGCAGTTAGAATGGCAGCGAATGGAGACGATCGGTTTTGTCCATTTTAGTGTAAATACATATACTGATATGGAATGGGGATATGGCAATGAATCTCCTTCCATTTTTAATCCGACCAATTTGGATTGCCGGCAATGGGCACGGACGTTTAAAGCTGCCGGCCTCAAAGGTATTATTCTGACTGCTAAGCATCATGATGGATTCTGCTTGTGGCCGTCTGCATATACAGAACATAGTGTGAAACATTCTCCTTGGAAAAATGGAAAGGGGGATCTTGTCCGTGAGTTTACCGATGCTTGTCGCGAATATGGTCTGGAAGTCGGGCTATATCTTTCTCCTTGGGACTGTAATCATCCAGATTATGGTAAACCTGAATATATAACATATTTTAAGAATCAGCTTCGCGAATTGCTGACTAATTATGGAGAACTGTTTGAATTTTGGTTTGACGGAGCTAATGGAGGAAGAGGGTATTACAGTACTGATTCATTGCATATGCGTTCTATCGCTAAAGATTATTATCCCTGGAAAGAAATTACAGAAATGGTTTACGAGTTACAACCCAATTGTGTCGTTCACGGTGGAGATTTGGCAAATATACGTTGGGTAGGTAATGAACTAGGCTATGCTTTGGAAGAACATTGGAGCACATTGGGAGCATTTGATCCTAAAATCAAGTCTAATATACAATTGATGACTGGACACGCAAACGGTACTGTTTGGAAGCCTTCAGAAACGGATGTGTCAGTTCGCCCCGGTTGGTATTATCACGCATCGGAAGATCATAAACTACATTCGTTAGCTAAATTGATGGATATCTATTATAACAGCGTGGGACGCAACAGTTTGTTATTGTTGAATATTCCTCCCAATAAGGAAGGCAGGATTCATTCGAATGACTCTCTGAGATTGTTGCAATGGAGGCAGTTGTATACAAAAGAGTTAAGTCATAATCTGCTTAATAGAAAAATGAGTATCACAAGCACTGACAGCAAAAAAATAAAAAAATGTATTGATAATGATATAAATACTTATTGGGAAGCTTCGGATCTGACACCAACTATTGAGATTGATTTCAAGCAAGAATTAACATTCAATCGTCTGATGTTGCAGGAATATATCCCACAAGGGCAGCGTGTAAAGGCTTTCGAAGTAGAATATTTTCAACAAGGAAAATGGAATCTTTTGGCAAAGCAGACTACCATTGGATACAAACGCATTTTGCGTTTGCCGGAGACTACAGCTTCTCGCATTCGTATTCGTGTTAAGGATGCATTGGCCATCCCACAAATAGCAGAAATACAGCTTTTCTATGCAGAAACTCAACTGGATAAGCCGATAATAAAACGTAAACAGGATGGAACCGTATATATGCATACAGCCACAAAAAATGCGAAGATTTATTATACAATAGATGGTGCTGTACCTACTAAGCAGAATGGGACACTATATGAAAAGCCATTTGTAATTGATGGTGAACTGAGAGTACAAGCAATAGCTGTGGATGGAAAAAAGGAATCGGAGATAAGTGAACGTCGATTCATCTATTCAAAAAAGCAATGGACGACAACTCCGATTCAGGCTGCAAGTAATATTTTTGATGAAAACGAATATTCGTCCTGGATTTCTCCCAAAGATAGCAGAGAACTAATTGTGGATTTGCATGAATCTGTATTAATAAAGGGATTTAGTTATTTACCGGACCAGGCACGTTATGCCAGAGGAATTGTAGTAAAATATGCTGTTGAAGTATCAACAGATGGTATTCAATGGAATTCTGTTGTCCAGGCGAATGAATTTGCGAATATAGAGAATAGTCCTGTTGAGCAGAATATAATATTCTCACAGCCAGTAATTGGACGTTATTTGCGATTTAGTGCATTATCTGTAGCGAACAACCAAAATAATATGGGAATTGCAGAATTTAATATAATCATATCCAAATGAGACTTGAAACAATTATAAAAATCGAAAGAGTGGGACTTTGCCTGACCGGTAGTTTGAGCTTAGCTTCTCAATCTTTAATGGCTGTAAATAGTAATTCGAATGATAATAAGAATAAGTCGCCTCACATCATTCTGATTATGACAGATCAGCAACGGGGAGATGCTATGGGGTGTGCTGGGAATATGTCGGTTATCTCACCCAATATTGACAGGTTAGCTGCTGAAGGTCATTTATTCAGAAACGCGTATACTGCTTCTCCGAGCAGTACGCCGGCACGTGCCGGATTATTGACTGGAATGTCTCCATGGCATCACGGATTATTAGGCTATGGACAAGTGGCGGAGCGCTATCAATATGAAATGCCACAGATGTTGAAAGACTTGGGATATCATACTTTGGGAATAGGTAAGATGCATTGGAATCCGCAAAATGTGTTGCATGGTTTTGAAGCAACTATTATAGATGAAAGTGGCCGGGTAGAGTCTCCTTACTTTATGAGTGACTATCGTAAGTGGTTTCATACGCAGGCATTCGGACTGAACCCGGATAGTACAGGGATTGGATGGAATGCGCATGGTGCGAAAGCCTATGCTTTGCCCGAGAAATTGCATCCTACGGTATGGACAGGCGACCGTGCGGTTGAAGCAATCGAAGGGTATACATCCGATCAGCCTTTATTTTTGAAAGTGTCGTTTGCACGTCCACATAGTCCTTATGATCCTCCTCAGCGAATATTGGATATGTATCAAGATAGGGATATTCCCAAACCTTTTATTGGAAATTGGTGTGGAAATCTACCGGAAGAATCTCATCCTGAGAAGAATCCTGAAGCATTTAAGGGAAATTTTGGAACGGAATATGCACAAAACTCCCGTAGATATTATTATGCATCGATTACTTTTATTGATGAACAAGTGGGACGTATTATTGAAGAGTTAAAGAAGAAAGGAATGTACGAGAATTCTCTCATCTGTTTTGTTGCCGACCATGGAGACATGCTGGGTGACCATTATCTGTGGCGTAAGACTTATGCTTATGAAGGTTCATCAGCTATTCCCTATATTATTAAACTGCCTTATTCGGGTAGGCAAGTAAAAAAAGACGGTACACCTATTGATGAACCAGTAGAGCTGCGTGATCTTTTACCTACTTTTTTGGCAATCAATGGCGCGGAAATACCGGAAGCAATAGATGGAATGTCCTTATTGCCACTTATGGAAAAGAAAAAATATACGTGGAGAAAGTTTATAGATATCGAACATGCGACAGCTTACTGGCAGAATAATTATTGGTGTGCTTTAACTGACGGAAAGGTAAAATACATATGGTTCTTCCTGACGGGAGAGGAACAATTATTCGATTTGGTGAATGATCCTGGTGAGTTGAATAATTTATCCAAAGATTCTTCTTCTCAGAGGCAACTGGAGCTCATGCGTAAAGCGATGGCGGAACATTTACAGGAGCGTGGTGAAGAATGGGTGAAAGACGGCAAGCTCGTAGTACGCAAAAAAAGTTTATTGTATAGTCCTAATTACCCTATAACTAAAAAATAACGAACCATGAAAAAACAAGTATTATTTCTCTCGATTCTTTTATTTTCTTATCTTTCTCAGGCATCGGTATCTATTATTCCCATGCCACAAAAATGTGTGGAAAAAAAAGGAATCTTTATTATAAACAAAGAAACAACCATTTATTTATCTGATAATAACGAGGAAACACGCAATGCTGTCACACTCTGGAATGAATTGATGGCTACGGCAGCAGGATTTCAGTTAGAAGTGTCTTCAATTCCCAGATCATCGAATGTGATTCGTTGTTATATAAATTCTTCCGAATGAGGAAGCTTATAAACTTATAGTTTTAAAATCTTCTATACGGATAGAAGCAAAAAGTTCTAAAGGACTATTTTACGCTTTCCAAACATTACGTCAACTGATGCCCTCTGCAATAGAACAAGATACTCAGGTAGCAAATGACTTTGAATGGAAAGTTCCTTGCGTGGCTATTGAAGATGCACCTTCATTCGCATATCGTGGACTGATGCTGGATGTATGTCGGCACTTCATGCCTAAGGAGATGGTCAAACGTTATATTGATCTGATGTCTTTTCATAAACTGAACACCTTTCACTGGCATTTGACAGACGATCAGGGATGGCGTATTGAAATCAAAAAATATCCAAAACTAACTTCGATAGGAGGATTCCGCGATAAAACTATCATAGGGCATGCAAAGAATAAACCTTATAAATGGGAGGTGGAACGTTATGGTGGTTTTTACACTCAGGAGGATATCCGGGAAATTGTAACCTATGCACAAAAACGTTTTGTAGAAGTAATTCCTGAAATAGAGATGCCGGGACATGCTGTGGCAGCATTGGCTGCTTATCCTGAATATTCTTGTTCAGGAGGACCATTTGAAGTAGAAGGTCGTTGGGGGGTATTCAACGATATTTTCTGTACGAAGGAGGCTACGTTTGAGTTTATGCAGAGTATCTTAGATGAAGTAGCAACTTTGTTTCCTTCTACTTATATTCATATCGGTGGGGATGAAGCTCCTCGTATTCGTTGGAAGCACTGTGTACATTGTCAGCAGCGTATGAAACAGGAGAATCTGACGAAAGAGGCTGAGTTGCAGACTTATTTTGTAAACAGGATTGAAGGGTATTTGAGCTCCAAAGGTAAGCGGATTATCGGTTGGGATGAAATTATTGAAGGCGGTATTCCCCATCGTGCTACCGTAATGTCCTGGCGAGGTGAGAAGGGAGGTATCCATGCAGCCAAAGCAGGTTACGATGTAATTATGACTCCTAATAATTATCTCTATTTGAATCACTATCAACTTGACCCTAAGACGGAGCCTTTGGCTATTGGAGGCTTTACTCCACTAAAGAAGGTATATAATTATCATCCCGTGCCAAACGTGTTGACAAAAGAAGAAGCGAAACATATTAAAGGGGTGCAAGGTAACTTGTGGACAGAGTATATCACATCAGGTAAGCAGGTTGAGTATATGGTTTATCCACGTGCCGCCGCTTTGTCAGAGGTTGCATGGAGTAAAAAGGAAGGAAAGGACTATGAGAACTTCTATAGACGTTTATTGGATATAGAGAAGCATTATGATATGATGAATCTAAATTACTGCAAAACGACTTATGGAAAATAAGAAATGGATATTTTATATACTATTTGTGTGCTTTTGGGTAGTAAAAGTTCAGGCGCAGAATAGTTATGAGGCAGGAACTGTTGATTTACTACTTTCTGAAAAAGAGAATTCGATATTTGCAACCGGATTCTCAGGTTTTTCAGTAGACAACCATTTTGTATGGTGTGGATCTGCAATTCGTGCTGTGGAAGATGGCAAATATTACTTATTTTATTCAGCTATGGATGCAGGATCACAGTATCCTGCGTTTGGTGAGGCCTGGCTGCTGGGTTCTAAAATTGGGATTGCTGTGTCAGATTCTCCATATGGTGGATATCAGAATATTGGTTTCGTATATAATAAAGACGGATATACACCTGATACAAGTGCATGGGATGCGCAAACGACCTCAAATACGCATATCAAACGCTTTAACGGAAAGTATTACCTGTATTACTGTGGCTCTGTCGACCCAGGAGAGAATGCCTTTATTAAAGGTAAGTTGAGTAGGAGCCAACGTATCCAGCAAAACCAAAAATTAGGGGTGATATGTTTTAATACAATTAAAGAATTACTTGAAGGTAAATATACTTGTAATACACAACCATTGCTGGTACCTCGCACTCGTGTGAAAGCTAATAATATATTGAATCCTTCGTCAGAAGGTACGGTTGCAAAGCCTGATAATATAATTATGGTAAATCCTGCAGTTGTTTATCGTCCCTCTGATAAAAAATATCTGCTCTTCTTCAAGGGGAATATTTATGATCCAAGTTGGAGGGGGGTACATGGCGTTGCCATTTCCGAATATCCGGAGGGGCCTTTTACTGTTATGGATGATTATGTATTTGAATTTAAAAATGAGAATGGCCAAAAGTTGAATGCGGAAGATCCTTTTGTGTGGTATCATAGAAAGGATAAATTGTTTTATGCCATATTCAAGGACTTTACCGGTGCATTTACAAAAGGGCAGCCTGGCTTGGCTTTAATGTATTCTGCCAATGGAATTCATTGGGAACTTCCAGTAGAGTCTTTGTTTATGAAAAAAGAAATAATATTGAAGAGTGGCGAGCATATATCGGTGGACCGATTAGAAAGACCGCAATTATTCTTAGATGAGAATGATGACCCGATAGTACTTTATGCTGCATGTTCTGTCGGACCGTTGAATATGAAACGGGATGGCAGTTCTTTTAATATTCAAATCCCGATTATTAATAAAAAAGGAAAATAGCTATTGTTTATATGAAGAATATTTTAATTGTATTTTTGCTAGTATCAAGTATGTTGGTCTTAGTAGTTCAACCAACTACAGCAAAAGAGAAGGAAAAAGATTTTATTAGTTTGGCTTATGTATCGTTATCTCTTTTGAATATGCACAAGATGCAGGCATCAGAAGTCAAAGATTTGTTGGATCGGTATAATTGGAGAGGAATTTCTGATGTAGCATTAATCGGAGGGATATTTATGACTGGTCAGGATGCTAGTATAATGGTTTCCTGGGAGAAAAAGTCCTGGCCTGCTGTTTATGAAGGGGTAGATTACAAAGGGGATCCGATTGATGAACAACGTCAGAGGGATATGCTTTGTTCTAAGAAGGTGGTCAGGGAAGTCATTAAATATTTCAAGAAAAAGAAAATAGATATTTGGTTGTGCCAGACTGCTTATGGTTGGTTGACTGGTGGCAGTTTGGGAGTCGTGCTGGAGGACCATGAAAAAACTTTGCTATATGCTCAGCGTCTCAATCATTTTGCCCGTGAATTGGGGTGCATAGGTTTGGACTTTGATTGGGAATTTCCTCCTACAGCTCGTCAGGCACAGGGGTATAGAGAATTGATGCAGGAAAGTAAGCGTTTGGGGATGAAAGTATCGGTGTGTGCAATACAGCCTACTGTAGATAAAGCTTATCAAGACAATTGTTTCCCTGATAATGCGGGGGTTAACAATCACGAAGGTAAATTTATGAAGTGGGAAGAAATTATCGGCAAAGAAATGGTGGATCATATTAATGTGATGCAGTATTTAGGGTATAATCCTAAGCAGAAGCGAATGGATGTTAATGTTAAATACGAGAAAATGGGTATTTGGGAGAAAGCTTATCCTGACGAGTTTACTTCAACCGGAAAGATTAAGATGTTATGTGGTATAGGTTTTTATTCTTTTATGCTTCCCGAGGCAAAAGTTGGTAAGCAAATTACTGGAAAAGGGACATTAAATTTTAATCAACTATATGAGAAATATGGAGAAGGAGCCTATACAGATGAAGTTGTTGGAGGAGAGCATGCTGTATGGACTACCAATGATGTGCGTGATATTGTCAAAAAAGCAAAAGCAAGAGGTTGGAAAGGAGTTTTTACCTGGCTTGTTACGCATGATTTTACATTGAAGCACCCGTTGCAATATAATAGACAACAAGCGTTGGCGGAAGAAGTGGAGAGTATTTGGATGAAAAAGTAAGTCGTAGAGTGTTTAAATAGGTTGGGAATACCTTTGGCTAGAGGTATATATCCCAACCTTTATTATTATAAGTTTTTTCTTTTGAGAGTTCCTTCACGTTTTCATTTAGTTATTTTTCCGATTGTAGTCTGGCGACTATTACCGGAATATCTGTGCAAATATGCCCTTCAAGGGAGAAATGTACCAAATTTGTCCCTGAATTGGATTATTTGGGACGGTCTATTCTATTTGAAAGTACTACTTTTGCCACCAGATAATTATTAACTTAACAAATAATCCATGTATTATGAAAACAATTCTTAGCGCATTGGGACTTTCGCTTCTGATCTTTACGAGTTGCGGTGGACAAAAAAAGGTTGAAGTCGATTTTATTCAGGACAACATCGACAACGCAGTAGCACAAAACACAATTCAGACAGACATTATCGAGAAATCCGGTAAAATTCTGAATCCAAGAACCATCAATGCAGATGGTAGTATCTCCTATATACCTATTGATGACTGGTGCTCCGGTTTCTTTCCGGGCAGCATGTGGCTGACTTACAATCTGACAGGGGATAAAAAGTGGTTGCCTTTGGCAGAAAAATACACAGAAGCCCTCGATTCTGTGAAATATCTGAAGTGGCATCATGATGTCGGCTTTATGATCGGGTGCAGTTATCTTAACGGTTACCGTTTTGCAGATAAAAAAGAATATAAAGATGTGATTGTAGAAGCCGCAAAATCATTGTCTACCCGTTTCCGTCCGGGAGCAGGCGTTATCCAGTCATGGGATGCCGATAAAGGCTGGCAGGGAACACGCGGATGGAAATGTCCGGTGATTATCGATAATATGATGAATCTGGAATTGCTGTTTGAAGCTACGGCTTTTTCCGGTGACTCTACCTTTTACAATATAGCAGTGAAACATGCGGATACAACGATGGCTCACCACTTCCGTCCGGACAACAGTTGCTATCATGTGGTAGACTACGATCCCGAAACAGGAGAAGTGCGTAAGAGACAAACAGCACAAGGATATGCGGACGAATCATCATGGGCTCGCGGACAGGCTTGGGCATTATACGGTTATACCACTTGCTATCGCTATACAAAAGACAAGAAGTATCTCGATCAGGCACAGAAGGTGTATAACTTCATCTTTACCAATAAGAACCTGCCGGAAGACCTCGTTCCTTACTGGGATTACGATGCTCCGAACATTCCGAACGAACCTCGTGACGCTTCGGCAGCCGCCTGTACGGCCTCTGCTCTGTACGAACTCGACGGTTATCTGCCGGGCAATCACTATAAGGAAACTGCTGATAAGATTATGGAAAGCCTCGGCTCACCGGCTTATCGTGCGAAAGTGGGTACGAATGGAAACTTTATATTGATGCACTCTGTAGGCAGTATCCCTCACGGCCAGGAAATAGATGTGCCTTTGAACTACGCTGACTATTACTTCCTGGAAGGATTGATGCGCAAAAGAGACCTGGAAAAGAAGTAAGAACTGCCTTGCTTGTACTTTAGCCGGATATGTGCATATATTAGTCTCTTCCGGTACATTAACTGTTATTCTTTATATCATGATAAACAAATCAGTAAACTTATTGATGGGAGGCTTGACCCTCTTTGCAGCGCAAGGCTGTAAAGCCCCCAAGCAGGTGGCAGAGCAAGCGGAACATCCAAACATCATCTATGTATTTCCTGATCAGTATCGCAATCAGGCAATGGGCTTCTGGAATCAGGAAGGTTTCAGAGATAAAGTAAACTTCCGGGGAGACCCCGTGCATACTCCTAACATAGATACTTTCGCACGTGAATCTATGGTGCTGACTTCCGCTCAAAGCAACTGTCCGCTGAGCAGCCCTCATCGTGGAATGTTGCTGACCGGTATGTATCCGAATCGCAGTGGTGTACCTTTGAACTGTAACTCTACACGTCCTATCAGCTCTTTGCGTGACGATGCGGAGTGCATAGGCGACGTATTCAGCAAGGCCGGTTATGATTGTGCTTATTTCGGTAAACTTCACGCTGACTTCCCGACCCCGAATGATCCGGAGAATCCGGGACAATATGTAGAAACACAGCGTCCGGTGTGGGACGCTTATACGCCGAAAGAGCAGCGCCACGGTTTCAACTATTGGTATTCGTACGGCACGTTTGACGAACATAAGAACCCGCATTATTGGGATACGGACGGCAAGAGGCATGATCCGAAAGAATGGTCACCGCTCCATGAGTCGGGCAAAGTTGTTTCTTATCTCAAGAATGAAGGAAACGTGCGTGATACGAAGAAGCCATTCTTCATCATGGTGGGAATGAACCCGCCGCATAGCCCATACCGTTCGCTGAACGATTGTGAAGAACAGGACTTCAATCTTTATAAAGATCAACCGCTGGACAGTCTGCTGATTCGCCCAAACGTAGATCTGAATATGAAAAAAGCGGAATCCGTCCGTTACTACTTTGCTTCTGTGACCGGAGTAGACCGTGCTTTCGGACAGATTTTGGAAGCACTGAAACAATTGGGATTGGATAAAAATACAGTAGTCATCTTTGCTTCCGACCATGGCGAAACAATGTGCAGCCAGCGAACGGACGACCCTAAGAACTCTCCCTATTCCGAATCTATGAATATTCCGTTCCTGGTTCGTTTCCCCGGTAAGATTCAGCCCCGGGTAGATGATTTGTTGCTTTCTGCTCCCGACATTATGCCTACCGTACTCGGCTTGTGCGGTCTGGGGGATTCGATTCCTTCCGAGGTGCAGGGACGCAACTTCGCACCTCTTTTCTTCGATGAAAAGGCGGAAATTGTTCGTCCGGCAGGTGCGTTGTATATTCAGAATCTGGATGGAGAGAAAGATAAGGATGGATTGGTGCAATCTTATTTCCCCTCTTCGCGCGGCATTAAGACGGCTCGCTATACATTGGCTCTGTATATCGACCGGAAGACGAAACAGCTAAAGAAAAGTCTGCTGTTTGATGACGTAAACGACCCTTATCAGCTGAATAATCTGCCTTTGGATGAAAATAAGGAAGTTGTGGAGCAACTTTATCGTGAAATGGGAACAATGCTGAAAGAAATCGACGATCCGTGGTATACGGAAAAGATTCTTTCGGACCGTATACCTTACTGATACCGTATACTAATACGGTTTGTATGACACCCGGGTCTCATACATACCGACACCCGGATCTCATACATGCTGACACCCGGGTGTCGTGCATCCTGACACCCGGGTGTGGTAAGAACTGCCTTTAAACAATTAATGATCATGAAAGCTGTTTGTTTTATATTTCTGTTCTTGTTTTGTTCTTTGTCCTCTTATGCGCAGGTCATAGGGTTTGAAGAAAAGGTTCCCGAGACGTTCAAAGTTTCGGGGAAAGGTGAAGTGAAACTTTCTTCTCTTTTCTATAAAGAGGGAGAAAGCAGTCTGGAATGGGATTTCCAACCTGCCTCGACACTGGACGTTCAGATAGAACCTTTATCGCTGAATGCCAAAAAGGAACAGCAATTTGGTATTACCCTGTGGATATATAACGAGAAACCCCAACAGGACTCTATCCGTTTTGAGTTTCTAAATAAGGCGGGTGAAGTCTCTTATTGGTTCACGTATCATCTGCAAGCGGCAGGCTGGCGGGCTTGCTGGATATCTTTCGCCTACATGAACGGGGATAAGAAAGATAAAAATATAGTTTCTTATCGTCTGGTCGCTCCCGACCGTAAAGGGCGCATCTTTCTGGATCGCCTGACCTTTCCGGAAAAGAAGATGAACCTGCGCACGACACCGGACCAACAACTGCCAGCTAACAACGGTCTTTCCAATCGTGACCTCTGGCATTGGTGTCTTGTATGGAAGTGGGAACAGCAGTCTTATGATGTCCCCTTGCTTTCTAAACTGACAACTCGGCAAAAGAAGGACTTGAAAACAATCGAACAACGCCTGACTGAATTTCTCGATGTGAAGAAAGCTCCCCAAGGACAGATCAACGCTGCAAGGAAGACTTTTGAAAGAGCTGCCATTGCTCCCTCCGCAGCCGGGACCGGCTTTACCGGAACTCCTGTTGTAGCACCGGACGAGCAAGACAAGAAGAAAGGGGAGATGTCATGGAATGATATCGAAACGATGCTTGCCGGTTTTGCATACGATGCCTTCTACAATCAGAATGAGACATCGAAGAAGAACTATTTTACCGTATTCGACTATGCAATGGATCAGGGATTCGCTTTTGGCAGCGGCATGGGGACGAATCATCATTACGGCTATCAGGTACGTAAAATATATACTACCGCCTGGCTCATGCGGGACGCGATTTATAAACATCCTCACCGGGATGCCTATCTATCCACTTTACGTTTCTGGGCTGCTTTACAGGAGACTCGTCAACCGTGTCCGCCGGAGCGGGATGAATTACTGGATTCATGGCATACGCTCTTGATGGCAAAGTTTATCTCCGCCATGATGTTCCCCGATGCAAGAGAACAGGAACAGGCTTTGAATGGTTTGTCGCGCTGGTTGTCTTCATCGCTGAATTATACTCCGGGCACTCTCGGCGGTATCAAAGTAGATGGAACGACCTTTCATCACGGAGGTTTCTATCCCGGCTATACAACCGGAGTACTGGCTACCATCGGTCAATTTATCGCTCTCACCAACGGGACTGGATTTGAACTGACGGAAGAGGCACGTCAACATATCAAGTCTGCCTTTCTCGCCATGCGCAATTATTGTAACCTTTACGAATGGGGGACAGGCATTAGCGGTCGCCATCCTTTTGGCGGAAAGATGGGAAGCGATGATATAGAAGCATTTGCCAATATTGCATTGTCAGGAGACTTGTCCGGTCAGGGAAATACATTCGATCATGGACTGGCCGCCGATTATTTGCGTCTGATACGTGATCGGAATACAAGGAATGCACATTTCTTCAGGAAAGAAGGTATTCAGCCTGCACAGGCTCCCCACGGCTTTTTTGTTTATAACTATGGATCGGCAGGTATTTTCCGCCGTGCAGACTGGATGGTGACACTGAAAGGATATACCACAGATGTATGGGGTGCTGAAATCTATGCGAAAGATAATCGTTACGGACGTTATCAAAGTTACGGATCGGTACAGATTATGGGAAAAGGAAATCCCGTCTCCCGTGCCGGAAGTGGTTTTGTACAGGAAGGATGGGACTGGAACCGTCTGCCCGGTACGACCACCATTCATCTTCCTTTTGAACTCTTGGACAGTCCCCTGAAAGGTACGACGATGGCACGGTCTACGGAAAACTTTTCCGGAAGCAGCTCTTTAGGCGGCATGAACGGAATGTTTGCAATGAAACTGACGGAACGTGATTATGAGAACTTTACTCCTGACTTTGTAGCCCGTAAATCCGTTTTCTGTTTTGATAACCGGATGATCTGCCTCGGAACAGGCATCACGAACAGCAATGCTGACTATCCTACGGAGACCACTCTCTTCCAGACGAAATTTAACGGCAAAGAGCAGAAGACAGGTAAGGATAACTATTGGTTGCACGATGGCTATGATAATTATTATCATGTAGTTGATGGAACCCTTCGTTCACAGATAGCCGAACAGGAGTCGCGTCATGAGAAAACCCGCGAAAAGACTAAAGGAACATTCTCTTCTGCCTGGATTGAACATGGCAACGCCCCGAAGAATGCTACTTATGAATATATGGTACTGATTCAGCCTTCAGCTTCGGATTTGGATGAACTGAAGAAAACGCCTGCATACGAAGTATGGCAACGTGATCAGACTGCGCATATTGTCTATGACAGGAAAACGGGTATAACCGGATATGCTGTTTTTGAAGATTACCGGTCTGCTGACGATAAGCTGGTGGTTGCTTCCATTCCTGCGGAAACGATGGTCATGTATGCGGCAGAGGGAAAAAAGGCGATTCGTCTCAGCGTCTGTGACCCAAACTTGAATATTGCGGAAAAGACGTATACGACAAAAGAACCGAGCCGCCCTATTCGTAAAATAATAGAGCTGAAAGGACGCTGGAGTTTCTTGGAGACACCGGCGAATGTAAAGCTTGAATATAAAGGTGCCCATACGATACTGGATGTAACTTGTCAGCATGGACAACCGGTGGAAATGATTCTTGAAAATAAATGAAGAGAGAATTTAAATAGGTATTGATGTTTGTGTTTCTATGAAAGAAAGAGGGTCGGTTCAGCGAAGAATCGACCCTCAGTTTTATATGCGGTTAATGAGACAGTTTGCTAGGGAGAACTTGAATTACTTGTTTAATCTCCATTCGAAACCATCTTTCGTATCTTTCACTTCAAATCCGAGTGCAGTCAATGTATTACGGATTTCGTCGGAAGTAGCCCAGTCCTTGTTGGCTTTTGCTTTCATGCGTTGTTCAAGAAGCATATCAACGACTTTGCCATAAGCGGCTTCGCGACCATCGGAAGAACCTTTTTCTTCTTTCAGCCCCATGATGTCGAAGCAGAACAGGTGGAAAGTTTCTTTCAGGTCTTTCAGATCTTCTGCGGAGATCGTTGCATTTCCTGCGTTGATATTATTGATGATGCGGGCACCTTCGAAAAGCTGTGCGATGACAATAGGAGTATTCAAGTCGTCATTCATAGCTTCGTAGCATTTAGCACGCAGCTCTTTCACGTTGATACCTTCCGAAGTTGTTGCGGCCGGAGTGATCTTGTCGAGTCCTTCGATTGCTTCTATCAAACGTTGCAGCCCTTTTTCCGAAGCTTGCAATGCTTCGTTACTGAAGTCTACAGTGCTGCGATAGTGAGCTTGCAGGATGAAGAAACGGATGGTCATCGGAGTGTAGGCTTGTGCCAGCAACTTGTGAGTACCGTTGAAGAATTCATCCAGCGTGATGAAGTTGCCGAGTGATTTACCCATCTTCGTACCGTTGATGGTAATCATGTTGTTGTGCATCCAGTAGTGAACCATGTCATCGCCTTGCGAAGCTACCGACTGTGCGATCTCACATTCATGATGCGGGAAGATCAGGTCCATTCCTCCTCCGTGAATATCGAAGTGCTCGCCCAGATACTTGCGTCCCATGGCGGTACATTCGGCATGCCATCCGGGGAAACCGTCGCTCCATGGAGAAGGCCAGCGCATGATGTGTTCCGGCTGCGCTTTTTTCCAGAGGGCGAAGTCGGCGGGATTACGTTTTTCGCTTTGTCCATCGAGGTCGCGGGTGGTATTCAGTACGTCGTCCAAGTTGCGCCCTGAGAGTTTGCCGTAATGATAATCCTTGTTATATTTAGCTACGTCAAAGTAGACGGAACCTTCGCTTTCGTAAGCGTATCCGGCGTCCAGAATCTTCTGTACGAGCTGGATTTGTTCGATAATGTGACCCGAAGCGTGCGGCTCGATGCTGGGAGAAAGTACATTCAGTGCTTCCATTGCCTTATGATAGCGGTTCAGGTAATACTGAACGACTTCCATAGGCTCCAATTCTTCGAGACGGGCTTTCTTGGCAATCTTATCTTCTCCTTCGTCGGCATCGTGTTCTAGATGACCGACATCGGTAATATTGCGTACATAGCGTACTTTATATCCTAAATGAGTCAGATAACGGAAGAGTACGTCAAATGTGATGGCGGGACGGGCATGTCCCAAGTGAGCATCACCGTACACTGTCGGTCCGCATACATACATGCCTACATGCGGTGCGTGAAGCGGTACGAATAGCTCTTTTTTTCTATCTAAAGTGTTGTAGATGGTCAATTGATGTTCCATAACGTTTACTATTTATTCGATTTGAAACCACAAAGTTAGAATAAAACTTTGATATATAATGATAAATCAACTTGAAATCTGTATCCGGAACATTATATTATATGTATCAATCATTAAGTAAAAACCATCGTCTGACTTGGATTGGTGGAAAACAATATGTATATTGAATAAATTGTAAAGATCATGTTAAATTATGTTTGTTCGTGAAATATAATACGATGATTAGCAATATATTCATTTTTTTTATTTTTATATTTAGCGTATTAAAACTAATACACAAACATTATGAAAGAAGCACTAGACATAAGACAAGTAACATCTTTGGATGTCATTATCTGCAATCCATATTCTGTTTGCACCTTATCCTATAGCTCTCCCAATAAAGAAATCTGAAGACATACAAACAAAATGAAAATATGGAAGATCAGGAACTATTGCATAGATATTCAGTTACCGACATCTTGAATAATGACTTTTATTCATCATTGGGATTGGCGCATGGTAAGATGCGTGCTGTGATTTTCTTTTTTCACTGTGCTCGTTGTTCTGGTGATGTGTACTATGAAGAAATTGCCGGTGACTTGTTGGATAAGCTTTTAGAAGAACTTTCTTTAGAAATACCTCTCACTTTTGCGGATGGACTGTGTGGCATCGGCTGGGGAATAGAATATCTGATCCAATCCGGTTTTATGGAAGGGGATGCCGATGAGATTCTTGCCGAAGTAGACCAGTGTGTTCTATATGCAATTAATTACGAACCAATCAGTGAACTGGGGTTAGATAATGGCATTTTAGGCTTGGGACGCTATATACTGATGCGCCTGCGCCCAAGCTGGCAAAGGGGCGATACCTATTCTAGCATCGAACTAAAAGAAAATTTGATTTACTTGATCGACTGGATGGACCGAAAACTGGATGGACCAGGAAATGATGTAAATGACCTTCTCGACTGGCTACTCGAACTGCGTGCGACAGGATTCTATAAGACGAAAGTGGACAAGATGATAAACAAAATAACATGGAAAAGTTAATCTACGACATCGGATTTCATAAAGGCGAAGATACTCTTTTTTATCTGTTGAAAGGTTATAACGTAGTGGCTGTAGATGCAGATATTGAACTGATAGAAGAAGGTAAAAGCTCTTTTAAAGAGTATATTGATAATGGCAGGCTTATCCTGCTTAATTATGCGATAACGAATGAGAGTGATAAAGATATAAATTTCTTTATTAGTCAAAATACTCTTTGGAACTCGACTAAAGGTGCTGTTGCTTCCAGACAGGGGAATAAAACACTAAAGAAAAAAGTTCGGTCAAAACGGTTGGATGATCTATTCAGAGAATATGGAACGCCTTTTTATTGCAAAATAGATATAGAAGGAAATGATATCATTGCATTGCAAACAATAGAATATAGTGATGAAAAGCCTCCATATATATCAGTGGAGACAGAATGCCTGGGAGAGAATGAAACCATTGCGATAGGCAAAGAACTGGAAACTTTGGAACGCTTGCATCAATTGGGATATAGAAGATTTAAGTTGGTAGACCAACAAACCCTTACCGTATTAAGTAAACGCGACTTCTATTTTAATATTCCTGAACATCATTGGACTGCGCAAACAGCAATAGATTGTAGATACGCAAAAGAACAATTAGAGCTCACTTCAAACCAACGAGGAATGAAACTTACGGATTTCTTTCCAAGTGCTTCAGGACCCTTCGGTGAGGAACTGGCCGGCAGATGGTATGGTTATAAACTAGCTAGGGAAATACTTAAAAAGCATAGAAGAGATAAGATGCAACTGGGTGGTCCTGAGTGGACCTTTTGGTGCGACTGGCATGCTGCATTTTGAGTGTTATAGGAATATATGTATTAATAAAAAAGTATCTATCTCATGGAAAATACAGAACAAATAACAATAATAACCACACTTCGGGTCGATAGCACCGAACGTCAGCGCAATATGGACGCTGTACTCCGATATCTACAGCCTACAGGTATTCGGGTACTTGTTTTGGAAGCAGACAGGGAGAATCTTTATACGACATGGAAAGACTTTGAAAATGTTGATTTCTGTTTTGTGTATGACGAAGATCCTGTCTTTTATCGTACGCATTATTTAAATAGGCTATTGAAAAGATGCACGACTCCTGTTGTCGCTGTATGGGATGCCGAAATGATACTTCCTTATAAGCAGATAGATGAATCATTCAATATGATTATGGATGAGAATGTGGTAATGGTGATTCCCTATAATCAAACTGTTATGTATTTGTCAGAAGAACAGACTGTTGCATGCTTGAAATCTGACTCTATATTGGAACATTTACAGTTACACTCAGATTCTTATAAGCAGTGGCTTGGGCGTCCTTCCTGTGGCGGGCTTTTCTTTGTGAATCGAGAGGCTTATTTGAAATGTGGTGGAGAGAACGAACACTTTTATGGTTGGGGACCTGAGGATGCCGAACGGGTTCGGCGAATGGAAATATTGGGTTATCCTGTAGGTGTGAATACCGAAGGCCCTTTGTATCATTTGTGGCATCCAAGAGGAGATAACTCTCGCTTTTTTAATAGGCAGCTTGCTTCTTACAGTCGTTTGGAATTAATCAGAGTATGTAACATGGATACTAAGGAGCTAACAGATGATGTAGCATCTTGGAGAAATCGGAAATAAATATGGAAGATAAAGATTTATTGTTAAGTCGGATAGCCAATCATCAATTAATGTTTGGCAGTTTTAATACAGACTCAAGTATTGTATATGGTCGAATGGGACTCGTACTTTTTTTCTTTCACTATGCACGGTATACAGAAAATACCTTATTTGAAGATTTTGGAGGTGAAATATTGGATGAAATCTTTGATGATATGCATACGGAGATGATTTGGGGGTTTGAATCCGGACTGTGCGGCATTGCTTGGGGTATAGAATATTTGTTGGCAAATAAATTTATATCAGGTGATTCTAATGAAGTTCTTTTTGATATCGATCAGAAGATTATGGAGAAGGATCTGAGACGTATCACCGATTACTCTTTTGAAACAGGTTTGGCCGGTTTAGCTTGCTATGTTTCATTACGCCTTATTGGAAAGAATGAGGAAACCGCTTTTGATAAGAGTTTTATTGATGAATTGATGTATGCTTGCTCCAGAATGGAAATAAGCGATCATAATTCTACTGTTGGGGTTGCCATGTTGCTTGATTTGTATAATGGGAAACGGGTTGATTATCCATATATTGATATAATAAAACGGATTGTAAACAAGCAGGTCGATGGCAAACAGGAAGAATTATCATGGAGAAATGGATTGAAATTATTATTGCTATGAAGCAAATTTACTTAATCAATACAAGAAATAGAGCTGCCAGCTATGGTATAGGTACTTATATAAACCAACTTATAACGTGCCTTTGCCAAACTGCATCTTTGTATCTCACGGTGGTAGAACTGGATTCTGATGAAAAAGAAGTTACACTAGTGAAACAAGATAATATAAGGTATTTGAAATTTCCTCAAATAAGCAGCTTCCTCTACAATACTTATACCGATAGATATAATCGTAATGTAGCTTATTTATTGTCCTTGTTTGTTGATGAAAAGATTGGTTGTATTTTTCATTTCAATTATTTATATCATGCTTCTTTGGCTAGGTGTATTAAATCTCGATTCCTAGAGGCATTTATTATTCTGACGATACATTATTTTAATTGGTGTCTCCTTTTGAAAGGTAACACCTTGTTATTTCGTGAGATTATATATGGCGAAAAAGATGAAAGAAATGATTTTGAACAAATGATTTATATGGATTTTCTGCAGGATAAATCTTTTCTTAATAGCGTAGATAAAGTGATTTGTCTCTCACAATACACTTATAAGCTACTAAATAATGAATATAAGATTCCTGATTCTAAAATAGTGTCTATGGTTAATGGTATTCGTCTGCCTGATACGCTGCTGAACGAGCAGGAATGTGAGAATGAAAAGCGTAAGATGGCATTTGGAAAGGATGAAAAAGTAATACTTTTTGTCGGGAGATTGGATGAGATAAAAGGAGTCAGTTTAATCATTCAAGCTTTCAAAGGAATTCGGGAAAAATTGCCTGATGCCCATTTGTTACTGGTGGGAGATGGGAATTATGATAAATATTTGCCTTTATGTCGGGATTGTTTTGGGAAGATAACGTTTGCCGGGAAAGTAGATAAGGAGCTTTTATCAGTCTTTTATCAAATTTCTGATGTCGGAGTTATGGCTTCTTTCCATGAACAATGTAGCTATGTGGCAATTGAAATGATGGCTTATGGCATTCCTTTGGTTGGTACTGATACGACAGGACTTAAAGAAATGCTCGAAGATGAATGCTATATTTCGGTAGAATATATTGAAGGTAAAAAAGATTTGATAATGAATGCTTTAACTGAAAATTTATTGACTGTTTTATCATTAAACCGGCATAAAAGAATAAGAGATCAATCATGGAAGTATAATATAGAGAATGTAAAACTTCAACTCCTCTCTTTTTATTTGGGAATGTAACACGCGTGTTATTTATTATATTGTTTAATTTAATTTTTTACAAGATGAAGAAAATTTCAAAAATTAGCCTTCATCAGCTCGATAGAGCTGAGTTGAGCAAAAAGCAGCAGGGTCTTCTCTTCGGAGGAGGCGACCCGGGTTGGTGTAAATGTGGCTCTTGTGCCACTCCATCAGGTGGATCACCATCAACAGCAGAGAATGAGGCTGCAAACAAGGAGAATGGTTATACCATTACCGGTTCAAATGATCCTGTTTGTGTTTGCCAAGGTGGTGAAGGTAGTGCTATGCAAACTGTTTCAAAATAGTGAAATGGCTTGACTAGACATTGAGAGTGGTTATACTCTCATGTATAACTACTCTCTTTTAATTGTAAAATTAAAGCTATTATTATGAAACAATTAATTATTATGTTTCTTTGTGCCTTTCTATTTGCATGTACTTCTGCAAATAAAGGTCGAATAGGGAATGAACAGGATATTACGATTATAGATTTGAGTGATGTGAAATATTCTGAAGAACCGTCGAAGCTATCGGAGTTTGTAGAAAGTATATCTTATATACGTTTAGATGATACGCCATTGATTCCTGATCTACTTTTTACAGGTATAGCGGTAATTGATGATGCCATTTATATTGATCAGAAATTTGTTTATAAATATACTCTTGATGGTAAATTTTTGATGTCATTATTTAAGCAAGGACAAGGACCGGGGGAAGCTAATAAAGTAGCGACGAGGGCTGCCTATGATTTAGAAAACAAGATGGTGGCTGTCAATAATAATATGGGATTAACATTTCGTCTGTATTCATTGGAAGGTGAGCATATAGGTGACGTTTCAAAAGCAGATAGTATTGGTTGGAATAAAACAATTATTTCTTATGTAAATGGGAATGAAGTATATTATTATCTGCCCTGGTCTCGCCCTTTGAGAGGCGATACCATCAATTACGATGGTCCCAATTTTATATTTGCAAAAGATTTGCAAACGGATTCTATTGTTTATCGTCAACAGAATTATCATTATGATATAAAAGCTGTAGTTCAGAATGGAATAGTAAAGGATCAAGGCTATCCTTTCAGTTATGGTTTTAATGACAATCTGTTTTGGTGGAAACACCAATCTGTGGATACAATTTATTGTACTTCTGACTTTAAGGATGTGCGTCCTTGCTATATCATCAAGAAAGATAAATCATTTGCAGATTATGATTTTTGTGTTCATCGCATGGTACTGGACATCCCTGAATATGATTTTGGACGTAGATTGTTGTCTATGGTATATCCGTTGGGAAATGGTGTTTTGTATCATGTAGCAGGAAGATTGGATGACTCCGGCTCGGGTTTCTGTAAGAATAATGATAAGGCCTTGACGTTCTCTCCGAATGGCTTTGTTAATGATGTTGATGAATGCTTTAAATACTGGAATCCCTCTGGCGTTTTAGGTGGAAGTGGATGGGTGAAAGATGGATACCTTTACGCTTTAATGAATGCTTATGAGTTCTTTGAAGAAGGCTGCAAACCTCCATTCTCGGACTTGACAGAAGAAAGCAATCCTGTTATTGTAAAACTAAAATTGAAAAAGTATGAGGAATAGTGATTTATTAGAGCAACTTCAGCAGAAAGATGTTACTTATGTCTACAATTTGTCCGGGCATAATGTATTGAATTCTTTGATAAATTTAAAGCAATTAACCTTTGAAGTGACAGATGCCTGCAATCTTAAATGTAAATATTGCGGTTATGGAGATTTCTATGAAACGCATGGAAAAAGAGAGGATAAGTTTCTTCAGTTTGATGTTGCTAAAAGGCTAATCGATTATCTTTATGATATATGGACTAATCATCAGGCAGCTTCCTGTCCTCATAAGATTGTATTCGGATTCTATGGTGGAGAACCACTCATGAATATGAGCCTTATTGAACAGATTGTTGCTTACCTGGAGTCATTGCCGACAATACCCGGGGTGAAATACGGATATGCAATGACAACTAATGGAATGTTGTTGGATAGATATATGTCTTTCTTGGCAGAAAAGGAGGTAATGTTGTTGCTTAGCCTGGATGGTGACGAATATGCTCAGGGATATCGTGTGGACCATCGGGGAGCTAATTCCTTTCAACGGGTGTTTCATAATATGAAATTGTTGCAATCAACTTATCCTGAATATTTTGCAGAACATGTGAGTTTTAATTCTGTAATTCATGATAAAAATAATGATGTTGAAGTTCTAAAGTTCATTATTGAGCATTTTAATAAACGTGCTCGATTGGCTGAACTAAATAATTTTGGAATAAGTGAAGCTAAAAAGGAGGAATTTAGGAAAATGTTTCGATCCGCTCAAACTACGGAATTTTCATGTGCTGATAGTGATTTCCTGTATGCTTCTTCTGATGTGATGGATCTTCTTAGACTGATAGACAGATTGACTGATAATGTTTATTATCAATATAACTCGTTGTTGAAAAAAAATGCAAGTATAATATTTCCTACAGGAACGTGTCTGCCATTTCAGAAAAAGATATTTCTCACAGTAAATGGAGATATACTGCCATGCGAAAGAATTGATCAGAAGTATATATTGGGGCATGTCACATCTGAAAAAGTCGATCTGGATTTGGATGCGATAGCCAAACAATACTCTGCATACTACAATAAGACCAAACACTTGTGCAAGGCTTGCTATATGAAGCCGTTTTGCAAACAGTGTTTGTTCTATATGGAGAATTTGTCGTCTTCTCCTAGATGCCCCGGTTTTAAAAACAGGAAAGAAGCGTTGGATTATTTGGGCTATTATCTGAATATGCTCCAACAACAGCCCGAAATATATGAAAGAATATCAAAAGAACTAATGGTACAGATATGATGAAACCGACTTATTATTACACCTTATATTCTGATACGTTTCTGTGGATAAATGAAACGGAAGGAGTTATGTATAATGCAAAAGAACACACTTACTTGAGTTTCGACATACACGGTTTGATAAAGAAATACTGCTTGATGTTGAATGAATTAAGAAACTTGTACACTATAGATGTATCACCGGAAGACTGGGAAGATACTGATTTGCGATCATGGATGCTGGATACAGTAGAAAATAAAATGGGGGGTCTGATTGAATATTCGGATACCGAATCACGCCCCATCAGTTTTCCTCCATTACTCAACCTGTAATCGGATGTAGACCGGATTGAAAAGGAGAAAGGAAGAGAAGTGGGGGAATATGTAGCTTATAACTGGAACGAATTATCCCTCTTCCTGGGTGGGCAGAGTGAACACCCCGATTACTGCCGGCAGTTTCTCTATCCGATAGCCGATGAACACTTCTTGGATATTCAGACATTGGAAACTTTTTTGGCTACGGCAAACAATACGTATCTCTTGCAGGTCAATGTAATAGGAGATATACTGCAATATCCTTATAAAAAACAACTGATGTGCTTATTAGGAGGTTTAACTGCGAAAGTTTGCCTGTATATGCTGGGAGATAATGCTAAGGGTATCGGGGACTTGTTGAACTCTTCGGAGTTTGATAAAGACAAATATGAATTAAAACTTTACTATGCCGGGCAAAACTCATTTGATGAAATAAACCGGATGCTGGCAGATTCTTCTATATCGTTTTCATGGATGTATATCATACTTGGAGAGTCTGATTTAGAGGAGATGGAAGAAATGCAGCAAAGCAACGTCAATGTGGGAATTATTCCGTGTCCTGCCTTTACCGGAGATAATTTGGACTTCTTTGAGCAATATATCTATACCTGTAAAGAAGATCTCACTACATGTAGTTATGATAAAAAAGATATTTTTGCACATCAGGCGATGAATTCAAATTATTGGGGCAGATTGTCGGTATTCCCTGATGGTAGTGTTTATTCTAATATCAATAATCCTCCTGTCGGTACCATGAAAGGTACTATATATGATTTGATAATTAAAGAGATGAAGAGCCGGTCGGCTTGGAGATTAACACGGGACGTTACTCTCGAATGTGCAAAGTGCCTGCACCGTTATTTGTGTCCGCCGCCCTCTAATTATGGGTTTGTGATTGGAAAATTCAATTTATGCCATCTGAAATGAATAAGCAGATATATGTTTTAGATGAATACATCACTTCTACTAAAAATGGGATAGGGGTATTTATCACTGAGCTTCTACAGTGTCTAAAGAAAATGGATGTGGATATTTGTCATGTAATCTTTAATGTCAGGCAACCGGAGATCAGGATATGTTCTAAAAATGGAATGAAGATAATATCGATACCTCGTTTTCCTTCTGGTAATTTCTTTGATAACTGGAAAGTGGTGAACAGAATTTTTCGTCTGTTCGTTCCTGATTCTTCGGAGAATGTATTTTGCTTTAATCATTCTCCTTGTCCTGAATTGCTGGAGAGCCTGCGCAACTCTCATCCTTTGTCCAAGCAATTGTATGTTATTCATAATCTTTGGTGGACTTCACCTTTACTTGGGGATGACTGTTTGTTGGCAAATATTGTAAAGAATAGAAGTAGATCGTTGAAGAATAAAACATATAAATGGATTTTAAATACTGTTGATAAGGAGCTACAGATGTGCCAGACAGTAGATGCAGTGGTTTGTCTGACGAAAGGAACACATCGAGTACTTACTAATATCTATAAGATTAATCAGAAAAAGATATTCTTAATACCCAATGGACTGAAAAGAAATCAATACATAAACTCCAGAATGGACAAAAATAAACTTAGAGAACAACACTATATAGATGACAAAGAGAAAGTGATTCTTTTTGCTGGAAGACTTTCTGAATTTAAAGGGATATATGCTGTGTTGGATGCTTTTAGCATATTACTAAAAGAGTATTCTAATATTCGTTTAGTACTTGCAGGTTCTTTACTACCCGATTTTATCTTGACTAATTATGCTCATATTTCTACTAAAGTAACATATACCGGGCATTTGGAGCACAAGGAGCTGAAGAAGTGGTATCAAATGGCAGATATTGGAGTCATTCCTTCTTACACAGAACAGTGTAGCTATGTTGGTATTGAAATGATGATGCATGGACTACCGATAGTGACTTCTGATGGTTTCGGATTACGGGATATGTTTAAAGATCGGGGTAATGCTATAGTAGCTCCTATTGGGAAAAGAACAAAGAAAAATGGTACTTTTAGTGAGAATCTGGTTCATGCTTTGACTATGTTTTTATCTTCGGAAACATTAATGAATGAGATTGGACGAAATGCGCAGGAGGCTTATGTCAAACATTACAGTTTATGCCAAATGAAAGAGGGATATAAACACTTGCTGGATACTTTTTAAAAAATTAAAATATATGATGGAAATACCCCGAATTCTTTATTCTTCCCCTTTTATGGGGAACTATTTTTGTGAAATCGCCCATTATAATATGGCTTTTGTCGCTATAGCAAAGAATGCAGTGACTTATCTTAAAAATTTGGCTATCTATGCTAAAACAGGTACTGTTGTTTCTGATAAGGAAGAAATACATGAAGTGGTCGGTTATAGTTCCATGAATGGTTATCTATATCCGGTGAAACAACTTGATGGAGAGTGGGGAAATGGTATTATGAAGTTTGCTGTTTGGAGAGATCCTGTTGAAAGATTAGTTTCCTGCTACAAGAATTTCTGTTTGGAATACCACCACCAGCAACGACGTTATTTTGAGTATTTGGATTTGTGTCGGGAACCGTCCTTCGACCGGTTTATGGAATTTGTGCGTTTTGAACTGGGGAAAAGTGATCCTCTTTATCAAGATGAGCACATTCGTCGGCAGTCGGATTATTATTCTTGCGAGGATGTAGACTATATCGTTCCTATAGAAAAGTTGGATACCTTTCTGCAGGTATATAAGATTCCTCAGGTCGGAGATATTAGAAATTCTACTCATGCAAAATTTACATTGATTAATACTGATTATATTGAAGAGATTAAAGACCTTTATAGGTTAGACTATCAGATTCGTCCCAATTACTAATTTTATATTTAGATCAAATGAAAAACGCACTAAAAACATGAAACGCTTTCCTCATTATATTCAATTGGACGCCATGGATTGTGGTCCATCTTGCCTCCGTATGATAGCGAAATATTACGGTAAAACTTACTCGCTTCAAACGCTCCGTGCCCGTTCTTTCATCACTCGCGAAGGAGTATCGATGCTTGGAATCAGTGATGCTGCCGAATTCATAGGCTTCCGTACATCCGGTGTGCGAATCACTTTTAAGCAATTAGTGGAAGATGTCCCTTTACCATGTATTCTTCATTGGAACCAAAATCACTTTGTCGTTTGCTATGACATTCGCAAGAAGAAAGACGGTTATTGGGTTAGTATTGCTGATCCTGCTAGCCAGTTGGTAACTTATAAAGAAAAAGAATTCAGGAAATGCTGGATTTCCACGAAAGTAGGTGGGGAAGAAAAGGGGGCTGCCCTGACATTAGAACCTACTCCCGACTTTTATGAAATGGATGATGAGAAAAGGGCGGGGGAGCGCAGCCTCTCTTTTTTCCTGAAGTATCTGACTCCCTATAAAAAGCAGTTAATCCAATTAGTTTTGGGTATGCTGACTATCAGTGTGCTGCAACTCATCTTTCCTTTCCTTACCCAGTCTCTGGTGGATGTCGGCATTCATGGAGGTAATCTGTCTTTTATTACTTTGATATTGATAGCTCAGCTGGTCGTCTCTTTTTCTCAGCTCTCCGTAGAATTTATTCGTAGCTGGATTATGCTTCATATGAATGCCCGTATCAATATCGCACTCATTTCAGACTTTCTGGTCAAGCTGATGAAGCTACCTTTGCATTATTTCGATACGAAAATGATAGGAGATATCATGCAGCGCATCGGTGACCATGGACGTATTGAGTCTTTCCTTACCGGCTCTTCTATCAGTACATTGTTCTCATTTGTCAACTTCTTTATCTTTGCTTTCGTACTGGCTTATTATAACTTGGGTATTCTTGCCATCTTTCTGGTTGGCAACTCTCTTTACGTCTGCTGGATACTTCTCTTCATGAGATATCGTCGGGAACTGGATATCCGTCGCTTTGCACAAGCGGCGGGTGAACAGAGCAGCCTGATACAGCTTGTAACCGCTATGCAGGAAATTAAACTGAACAACTGCGAAAAGCAAAAACGTTGGCAATGGGAGCGAATTCAGGTGAAACTCTTCAAGATTAGCGTGAAAGGTCTTGCATTGGGACAAACCCAACAGGTGGGTTCCATCTTCTTTAACCAAACCACCAACATCATCATCTCTTTTATTGCTGCTAAATCGGTGGTGGACGGCGAAATGACTTTGGGCATGATGATGTCTCTTACCTATATTATCGGTCAGTTATCTGGTCCTATCGGTTCCTTCATCGGTTTTGTCCAACAACTTCAGGATGCCAAGATCAGTCTGGAGCGATTGAACGAAGTGCATGGCAAGGAAGATGAGGAACAGAATATCGAATCAAAACTAACATTGCTGCCGGAGGAACGCGATATCTGTATCGAAGGACTCTCTTTCAGCTATGACGGGGCGGAAAGGGACTATGTATTGGAAGACTTGAATTTGCATATTTCGGAAAGGAAAGTGACTGCGATAGTTGGTGCAAGCGGTAGCGGAAAGACTACGCTGATAAAACTGTTATTAGGTTTTTATACTCCCAACAAAGGAAAAATAAAACTGGGAGAGACTCCTCTTGAAAATATCAATCCTCATTTATGGCGTTCCCGTACGGGATCGGTGATGCAGGACGGATTTATATTTTCCGAATCTATTGCTCAGAATATTGCCGTTGGTGAGGAGCAGATTGATATTGAAAGACTCCGGCATGCTGTTACGGTAGCCAATATTCGTGACTTTATCGATTCGCTGCCTTTAGGCTATAACACCAAAATCGGTATGGAGGGAAATGGTATCAGCCAGGGGCAACGGCAACGCATCCTGATTGCCCGTGCCGTCTATAAGAATCCTGAATTCCTCTTTTTCGATGAGGCTACGAATGCCTTGGACGCCAATAATGAGAAGGAGATTATGGAGCATTTACATGAGTTTTATAAAGGCAAAACGGTAGTTGTAGTAGCCCATCGCTTGAGTACTGTGAAAGATGCTGATAAGATTGTAGTGCTGGATAAAGGGCGCATCATGGAAGAAGGTACCCACCAGGAACTGACAGAGAAGCGAGGACTGTATTATGAATTAGTGAAGAACCAGTTGGAACTAGGGCAGTAGGAAGGAGCATTTATGGTACAAGAAGACAAAAAGGAATATAAAGAAATAGAACTTCGGAGCGAAGAAGTGCAGGAAGTGATGAGCCACGTTCCTGTGTGGATTCTCCGTTGGGGGATCACTGTCTTGTTTTGTATTGTTATCATTCTACTGATTGGGAGCTATCTGTTTAAATATCCGGATGTAGTGGAAGCGGAGATTACGGTTAGTACACAGAATCCTCCAGCTTATGTGGTTGCTAGGGTAGCCGGAAGATTGGAAGAGTTGTGTGCGGAGAACGGTGCGGTAGTCAGGAAGGAGGCAGTGTTGGGAATGATAGAGAATTCAGCAAAAGCGGAAGATTTGTTTTTACTGAAAGAGCGCATGAAACAATGGGAAGCTCAAGGGTTTGTCCTGAGTATGGCCGAACAGCTTTTCGACGGGCAATATTTGCAACTAGGCGAAGTGCAGCCTGCCTATGCTTCGTTTATTTCTGTTCTGAAAGATTATGCGAGTTTCGTGAAACAGGATTATTACCGCAGGAAACTGGAGAGCAGTCGGAAACTTTTGGAGAGTCAGAAGACGTATTACCAACTGGCAGAGAAACAATTCCAGTTGGGCGGACAAGAGCAGATGTTGATAAAACGTATTTATGGACGTGATTCTACTCTGTATAAGAAAAATGCGATGATTGCAGCGGAATATGATGAGTCAGAGCGTAGTTATCTGCAACAACTGCAAAATTACGAAGGCATGCGGATGTCGCTTTCTCAGATTGAGATGCAAATAGAGCAGGGGAAGGAAAGTTTGCTTGACGTCCGACACCAGGCACTAACAGAGGAACAGAAACATATCGTGAATCTTAAAAATGCAGTTGAGCAATTGCAGGTGAGTATCACAACTTGGGAGCAAAATTATTTGTTAATGGCGCCTATATCAGGAAAACTGACTTTCATGAGTGTATGGAGTAATAATCAGAATGTGGCTTCCGGTGAAAGTGTTTTTGTGATTGCACCCGACGAAGGAGCTTTACCAATGGGGAAGGCATTGCTTCCGGTTCAAGGCTCCGGTAAAGTGAAATCGGGGCAAGAGGTTAACATCCGTTTGAATAACTATCCTGATCAGGAGTTTGGCTATGTTAAGGGGCGGGTCTGTAGTGTTTCTCCTGTTCCTACTGCCGAGAATATGTATGTGGTGGATATAGAACTTCCGGATGGAATGCGGACTAATTATGGTAAGGATTTGCCCTTAACCCGTGAGATGAAAGGGATTGCCGAGATTGTGACGGAGGATATGAGGCTGATTGAAAGACTGCTGGCCCCGTTGAGAAAGTTGAAGGACAAGATGGGAGGATAACTTTTATACATACGGGGACAGAAAGCATGGTTTGCATAATATGATTATAGTAATCGTTCTATCGCTTCCGCAACCCCATCTTCGTCATTAGTCAGTGTAATGTAGTCGGCAGCCTTCTTCACAGGCTCCTGCGCGTTGCCCATCGCTATGCCCATACCAGCGAATTTGATCATCGACAGGTCATTGTAGCCATCGCCTATAGCTATCACTTCCTCGCATGTCATTCCTATATTTTCCAACAGGACGCTGAGGGATAAAGCCTTGTCGATACCTTGCGGAACCAACTCCAGGAAATAAGGTTCCGAACGGAAGACATTGATCTTTCCTTGCAGGCGGATGCAAAGCTCGGATTCTACAGGAATCAGCTTGCCGGCATCCCCGACGATGAGGCACTTGGCTACCGGGAGGGTGATGTCAGTCAGGAAGTCGTTTGTTTCCCGTATCGCCATTTTATTGAGAAAGGCTTCTTTTTGTACGTACGGATCTTGTGAGTTTTCGGTCACTATTTCTGCTCCGTCGTAAGTCAGTATGCTTAGATGATTGGTGCGGGCACATTCGTAGAGTACCGGAACGACTTCATTGGGCAGTACATTCTCGTACATCATTTCTTTGGTTTCCCAGTTGATGATCTCTCCACCGTTATAGGACAGGATAAATCCGCCGAACTCATTCATGCGTAACTCGTTGGCGAGCGGTACGATGCCGTAAGTCGGTCGCCCTGATGCAAGTACCAGACGGATACCTTGTTCTTGTATGCGTATCAGCGTTTCCCGGTTGCGGGAAGAGATTTCCTTTTTAGAATTGGTGAGTGTGCCGTCGAGGTCGAGCACTATGAGTTTGTATTTCATGTCGCATTGTTTTGGGTTGCAAAGATAGGAGAAAATGGATGACTACAAAGTGCGTGGTAATTAAAATATGCTTAGATTATGCACTTTTATGGTGCAATAGTGAGATGTTTGATTGTTATTGCAGCAAATCCGCCCACTGCTCATTGCTCAGTGCAGGCAGTGCCTCACTATCCGTAATAAATGTTTCTGCCAGCCTCCTCTTGTCCTCCTGTAGTTGGAGAATCTTTTCTTCGATACTGTTCTGAGTAATAAAACGATAGGCGATAACCTGTTTATCCTGACCGATACGATGTGCACGGGCGATGGCTTGTGACTCGGCAGCAGGATTCCACCAGGGATCAATGATAAATACATAATCGGCTTGTGTAAGGTTAAGACCGACTCCTCCTGCTTTCAAAGAAATAAAGAATGCCTGCACATCCTTTTGCTCGGTGAAATGGGCGATTTCGGAAGGTCGGTTGTTGGTGGAACCGGTCAGCAGAGCATACTTCCAGCCCCGTTGGCGGAATACCTCGGCAAGTATCTCCAGATGCCGGACAAAGGAAGAAAAAATAAGTACCTTATGTCCTTCACTTCTTAGTGTGTCAAAGGTATCGATGATTTGTTCCGTTTTTCCCGATATCCCGTCGAAGTCGGGAAAGATAAGCTGCGGATGGCAAGCCAGTTGACGGAGACGCAGGATACCGTTCAGGATGCTGAACATATGGTATCTGTCTCTGTTTTCGGGTTGCTGGAGTAATATGTTGCGGAGGCTGTTTTTCTCCTGTTCGTAGCTCTCACCCTGCTTTTCGGACATGGCGCAATAGATCGTTTCTTCGGTAAGCGGGGGAAGTTCCGGCGCTACCTCGCTCTTGCTTCTGCGAAGGATAAACGGAGCGATGATCTGTTGCAGCCTTTTCTCCATACGGACGTTCCCTTGCCGGATCGGAATGATAAACTGCTTATGGAAAGCGCTTTCTTCTCCTAGCAGGTCCGGTTGCAGAAAACGGAACTGTGCCCACAAATCTTTGAGAGAGTTCTCGATAGGCGTGCCGGTAAGTGCAATCCGATGCTTGCCCTGCAACTGGATGACCGAACGGAAAGTAAGGGAATCATTGTTCTTGATATTCTGACTTTCATCAAGTACGATGTATTCGAATGTGTAGGAGCGGAGAATATCAATGTTATTTCTCATCATCCCATAAGTCGTGAATATCAGATGGAAATGATTGAAGAACTTCTCCGGATGTCCTTTGGGAAATGCGGTGTTGCTGTTATATTCCGCTATCGCAAGAGTCGTGAAGCGTTTAGCCTCTCTTCGCCAGTTGTGGAGCAGGGAAGTGGGGACAACGATCAGAGTGGCAGGTTTACGGGAGTTCTTTCCGTGTTCCTGTCTGTGACCATCTTCTTTCGGTCTGTTTTTCTTTCTGATTTCCCGTGCATCCGGCAGCAGCTCATCTTCGGAGGAAAACGAGAATAGGGAGAATTGTCCTTCGGCATCTGCTATCTGCTCTCTGGCGGGAGGAGTGCCGGCAGTACATTCCTTGTCCGGCTGATTGTCGGAAGCTGTGCTTTCTGTAAATACGGGCTTTGTAGGAGCAGTGACCGCACCGGGAGAAAGCGGTTTGTATATATATTGCAGCAGCGTCAGCGTCTGAAGTGTCTTTCCAAGTCCCATATCATCTGCCAGGCAGCCGCCGAATCCTTGCTTGTTCAGCTGCACCATCCATGAGAATCCCTTCTGCTGATAGGGTCGTAGTTCCGCTTTCAGTCCTTGGGGAACAGGAACATTACGTATTTCTCTCTTGAAAGGCAGGTTTTTAGGTCCGTTCTCTTCTAAAGCCGATTGTACGGCACCGACAAAGGTCGGTTTCAAACGAATCCCCGTCTCCGTCTGGGTGCCCAGTTCCAACAGGTTTCCGTATTTGCTGAACCATTCTTCCGGTAAAAGAATCATGCGTCCGTCCGGTAACAGAAATTCTCTTTTCTCTTCAAGGATGTGCTTGCGGAAGCGTGAGAAAGGGATTCGCAGATTGCCGATGACTACCGTGATATGCAGTTCAAACCAGTCGGGCTCATCATCACAACTCTGTTCGATGCGGATTTCGTCCAGACAGTAAGGGGTATTCTCCATATTTCCTGTCAGCAGAAAAGACTGTTGGAGCATCTCCCGATATGTACTGATCCATTCGGTAATTGTCTTTTCAGGCGCATCGGGCGACAGCTTGAAATGAACGTCGCTGACTCGTTGCAAGCCGGAATCCGTTAACATCCGGAGCTTCTCTTCTTCGGCATCGCTATCCCGACGGAAGAAGAATATCTCGCCGAAATCGTTCCGGTAAATGATCTTCTTCATTTCGGTCACGGTGTCGGGAGTAAATGACTGGTCTCCATAACGGAAGCTAAGCCGCAACATCTGTTCGTCGTAAATGGTATCTTCAAGAGACAGGACAGCTTCGCAGGCATACGTCTCTTCAATGATATTCAGTCCCTGAGTCGTAATTTCATGATAGCGTGCTATCGGAATGACGATGTTATCGATATATTTCTCGATTTGGGAAGCAGGGACGCTGATTTTCTTTTTCTTGGTAAAGGGCAGAATGCGTACGCTCTCAATATGCGGAAAGAAGTACAGCTCCATTCCCAGTAAAAGGGCAGACGGTGAGGAGGTCAGCACGATAACAGGCTTCTGCTCACTTAATGAGAGCGGCTGCCCGTCATAATAGCATTGCAGCTGGTAGCGGAAATTGGTCTCGTCGGCAAGAAACGTAAAACGGATCTCTACGTCATGAGGGTGCACATGATAGGCATGATGCGCATATAGCAGTTTGCTTCCGACCTGTTTCTGATACAGAGGAAGATTATGATGGCGTATCAATGATAGCATCTCCTGCATTTTTTTCTCGATGAATGGGCGGATATTATTCTTTACCCGCTCCGGATCTTCGGATAATTTGCGCAGAAAACGGGATACTGTTTTCTCACGCGAATAGATTCCCATCAGATATTTCTCTGTGTAATGTGAGGCGATGTCGATAGCTTGTTGCTCGGCCTCGTTCATTCGGCTGATTGCTTCGGGTGAAGCGTGAAAAGCCTGTTCAATGAGTTGGTATGTACCGTCGTCAGATTTCTCTGCCATATAAGGAATCAGCAGTGTGCCGAACGTCAGATGTTCGGTTAAAACGATGATAACTTGTCCGGTATTTGCTTTCTCTTCCATTCTCTTTAGGCTTTAACAAACAAAGATACGGGAAAATCCTTAATTTTGCAGCATGATGGAAGAAAACAAACGAGTATTGTTAGGAATGAGCGGCGGTACGGACAGTTCTGTAGCTGCCATGCGATTGCTGGAAGCCGGATATGAGGTGACCGGAGTTACTTTCCGTTTCTATGAGTTGAACGACTCGACCGAATATCTGGAAGATGCCCGCCATTTGGCAGAGCGTTTGGGAATCCGTCATATCACGTATGATGCCCGTGAGATATTCCGCGAACAGATCATCGAATATTTTGTGCGTGAATATATGGTGGGACATACTCCTGTGCCCTGCACATTATGCAATAACTATCTGAAATGGCCTCTTCTATCCAAAATTGCCGATGAAATGGGGATTTTTTATATTGCTACGGGGCATTATGTACGGAAAGTAAAGGTGGATGATACCTGTTATATAACTTACGCTGCCGATTCGGACAAGGATCAGACCTTTTTCTTATGGGGACTCAAACAGGATATTCTTCGGAGAATGTTGCTTCCGATGGGAGATATTACCAAAGTGGAAGCACGTGCCTTTGCTGCTGAACGGGGATTTCAGAAAGTGGCGGTGAAAAGGGACAGTTTGGGAGTTTGCTTTTGCCCGATGGATTATCGAAGCTTTCTGAAAAAGTGGTTGGTCAGCAATTGTCAGTCGCAGGTCAGCGTAGGTCAGCCACAGGTCAGTGCAGGTCAGACTTGGTCAACGGAAGTCAGACGTGGACGATTCGTCGATGAAAAGGGAGATTTTATAGCCTGGCATGAGGGCTATCCTTTTTATACCGTCGGACAGCGGCGTGGCTTGGGCATTCATTTGAATCGTGCCGTCTTTGTGAAGGAAATTCGCCCGGAAAAGAATGAAGTAGTACTCGCTTCCCTACAGGCTTTGGAGAAAACGGAGATGTTCCTTAAAGATTGGAATATTGTTAATCGGGAACGTTTGTTAGGGCATGCGGATATCATTGTGAAGATTCGCTATCGGAAACAGGAAAATCATTGTACTGTGACAGTTACAACGGATAACTTCCTGCATGTACAACTTCACGAACCGTTGACGGCAATCGCATCCGGGCAGGCTGCTGCCTTCTATAAAGATGGCTTGTTGTTAGGCGGTGGAATCATTGTAGAAGAATCATTGCTTCAGTCTCTATAAAGTTTGAAAAAGTAAAAATCATCTGCCATCTGCAACAGAATCGACTCATTTTATTCTTTATCTGTTGCTTATAGCGTTGCAGATACCAGTTGCAAGCTGGTGATACAAAAAAAGTCCCACAGTGCATATTATGTACACTGTAGGATACTTTCTGTCATATAATGATTTAATTTGTTCGGATAACTTTATTCGTTGTTCAGCACCAGCATTGACTCTATATACTCGCGTGTATTGCTTAATCTGGGCACTTTGTGCTGTCCGCCTAATTTTCCCTTCTGTGCCAGCCAGTCATGGAACAATCCCGGACGCGCAACGATGACTTCCAGTGGTTGCAGAGCAATATCTTTCCAACGCTTCGCCTCATAGTCCGAATTTACTTCTTTCAATGTAGCATCAAGTATTGCGGCAAATTTCTCTACGGAATCCGGCATCTTGGCAAATTCTATCAGCCATTGATGACGGCATTTGGCATGTTCGTCCATAAATACCGGTGCGGCAGAGTATTCGCTCACCTGTGCACCTGTCTCGGCACAAGCCTTAGCTAAGCCTTTTTCGGCATTATCTACAATCAGTTCTTCTCCAAAAGCATTGATGAAATGCTTCGTACGTCCTGTGATGACGAACTTATATGGGTTCTTGCTGGTAAACTTCACCGTATCACCGATCATGTATCGCCACAATCCGCAGGACGTAGAAATCACCATTGCGTAATTCTTGTTAAGCTCCACCTCTTCGAGGCAGTAAGCGCGTGGATTTTCCTTATCAACTTCTTCCAATGGAATGAACTCGTAGAAAATACCGTAGTCGATCATCAGCAACATGGCAGGGTCTGAAAGATCGTTCTGCGTACCAAAGTACCCTTCGGAAGCGTTGTAGGTCTCTACATAATGCATCTTCTTTGAGTGAATCACCTGTTTGTACTGCTCACGATAAGGGGTGAAAGCCACTCCGCCGTGGAAGAATACTTCCAGATTCGGCCACACTTCCTCCAGAGTTTGTTTGCCGGTCTTTTCGAGAATACGCTTGATAAGTACCAGCATCCATGAGGGTACACCGGACAAACTGGTCACATTGACCGGAATAGTACTGTTGGCTATTGCTTCTATTTTGGTTTCCCATTCGCTCATCAAAGCGATTTTCTTGCTCGGCACACGAATGAAATTGATTAACGGATTGACGTTCTGAATCAGAATCGCCGACAAGTCTCCCACCAAACTATGGTTGGAGTTGAGGTTCGGACTATGGCTGCCTCCCAGAATCAACCCTTTTCCCGAGAAAAAGTGACTGTCCGGATTGATGCGGAAGTAGAGTGCCGCAGCATCTTTACCGCCTCTATAGTGAATGTCTTCCAGAGCTTCTTTGCTGACAGGCAGGAATTTGCTTTTATCATTGGTCGTTCCGGATGATTTGGCAAACCAGCGTATTTCCGATGGCCAAAGCAGATTCTGTTCCCCCGCCCGCAAGCGTTCTACATAAGGCTTTATTTCCTCATAAGTCTGTATTGGAAGGCGGTTTCTGAAATCCTCATAGCTACGGATGGAGGCGTAGTCGTACTTTTTTCCCCACTCTGTCTGTGCAGCTTGGTTCACTAAGCGACTCAGCACACGGTGCTGTATCTCACTAGCCTGACTAGCATAAAGGTCTATTTGTTTTAAACGGGAATCGAAAGTCTTACTAATAATCTTTGTAATATTCATTTCTGCTTTAACATAATAATGTTTAGTCGTGCAAAAGTAACCTTATTTATCTTTTTTTTCTATCTTTACGACGGAAATAATCGTTAAAATTTGGCGACTTTTCTTGAATCCCGAGTTTCTGACTAAAAAAAACGACAATGAGAATTGGAATCCTGACTTCCGGAGGAGACTGCCCCGGTATAAATGCCACTATCCGTGGCGTGTGCAAAACTGCCATCAATCACTATGGGATGGAAGTAATAGGAATTCATAGTGGTTTTCAAGGTTTGCTGACAAAAGACATCGAATCCTTTACTGATAAATCCTTATCCGGATTGTTGAACCAAGGGGGTACGATGTTGGGTACTTCGCGCGAGAAACCTTTTAAAAAAGGAGGCGTTGTCTCGGATGTCGACAAGCCGGCACTGATTCTTCAGAATGTTCAGGAAATGGGACTGGATTGTGTCGTCTGCATCGGAGGAAACGGAACGCAGAAAACTGCCGCTAAATTTGCCGCAATGGGCGTCAACATCGTATCGGTCCCCAAAACTATTGATAATGATATTTGGGGAACGGATATTTCCTTTGGATTTGACTCTGCCGTGAGCATCGCTACGGACGCCATCGACCGCTTGCATTCTACCGCCAGTTCGCACAAAAGAGTGATGGTTATTGAAGTGATGGGGCATAAAGCCGGCTGGATTGCCCTGTATTCGGGCATGGCAGGTGGCGGCGACGTCATTCTTGTCCCCGAAATCCCTTACAACATCAAGAATATAGGAAATACAATCCTCGAAAGACTGAAAAAAGGCAAACCCTATTCCATTGTAGTGGTGGCAGAAGGCATCTTGACGGATGGCCGGAAACGTGCTGCGGAATACATCGCACAGGAAATAGAATATGAAACGGGTATCGAAACACGTGAAACTGTATTGGGATATATTCAGCGTGGCGGTTCGCCTACTCCTTTTGACCGTAATCTGTCTACCCGTATGGGAGGACACGTGACAGAATTGATTGCTAACGGGCAATTCGGGCGTATGATTGCTTTAAAAGGAGATGACATTTCATCCATCCCTCTTGAAGAAGTGGCCGGTAAATTGAAGTTGGTAACTGAAGATCACGATTTAGTAATTCAAGGCCGCCGCATGGGGATTTGTTTCGGTTAACTTATAATTTACTCTTTTATCGTTAGGATAGTAGTTGGAGTCATCATGCCTTTTCAGTTTTTGTTGCTTCGATCTCATTAACAGTCGTTTCGACTTCATTTGCAGCCGTTTCCACTTCCGGTGTTTCGGTCTCCAAGGTATCCGGTTCCATGGCTTCCGACTCAGTCAATTCGGGCTCAACCAACTCTGTGTCCACTTCTGACGGCATCGAATGCTGCAACTTCGCTTCATTGACTGTATCCATAAATGTCTGGTCTTTCACCTTCTTGATAGCCATTTGCGCGGCATTCTGCTGAGACTCTTTCTTGGAATAGCCCGTACCGGTTCCGGCAGGAAGCCCTTCGATACGAACCTCTGTCTGGAAGACGGGATTACTGTCATGGTCGAGGAACTGCTCGATCAACTCAAAGGAAACCTCCATCTTGTTCTTCTGGCTCCATTCGATAAGCTTGGACTTGAAGTTAACTTCTTTGCGGGAAATTTTGTCCAGATCAATATAACGGTTGATGATCCGCTGTTCCATAAACTGCTTGCAACGCCCATACCCCTGATCAAGGTAAATGGCTCCGATAAATGCTTCGAAAGCATTCCCGTACATATAACTGTTGTGGGAAGAGGAGCGGGTAGAATATTTGATAAGTTTGTCCAAACCGATTTCCACGGCTAACTTGTTCAAAGTCTCCCGTTGTACGATCTTGGAACGTGTGTTTGTCAGGAAACCTTCCCGTTTCCCTTCGAAACGTTTATAGACAATATCTCCTACGATGGCGTCGAGGATGGCGTCACCCAAAAACTCCAGCCGTTCGTTGTTCAGCGGACGTCCCTTCTCGGAGCGGACGGCAGATGACTTGTGCAGGAGCGCTTGTTCGTAAATCTGGATATTGTGCGGATAAAATCCGAGTATCCGGTAAAAACAAAGATAAGACTCTCTGTCTTTGCGGAACAGGAGTCTTATCTTATCTATTTGGTTACGTAACACGATTTTACTCAGCGTATTTCTTGAAGATAACGCACGCATTGTGACCACCGAATCCAAATGTATTGGACAGGGCAACATTAACCTCACGTTTCTGAGCTTTGTTGAACGTGAAATTAAGGTCGTAGTCAATGTTCTCGTCGTTGTCACCTTCTTCGTGGTTGATAGTCGGAGGAACAATGCCGTTCTTGATGGCAAGGATGCTTGCGATAGATTCTACCGCACCGGCAGCTCCCAGCAAGTGACCAGTCATTGATTTTGTAGAACTGATGTTCAGTTCGTATGCGTGATCACCGAATACTTCCTTAATTGCTTTCGCTTCAGAAATATCACCTACCGGAGTAGATGTTCCGTGAACGTTAATGTAATCTACTTCTTTCGGATCCATTTCTGCATCTTCCAGAGCGTTCAGCATTACCAGTTTGGCACCAAGACCTTCCGGATGGGAAGCTGTCAGGTGATGAGCATCTGCAGACATGCCTACACCGGCAACTTCTGCATAGATTTTCGCACCACGGGCCTTAGCGTGTTCCAGTTCTTCCAAAATCAGGCAACCGCCACCTTCGCCCATGATGAAGCCGTCACGGCTTGCGCTGAATGGACGTGAAGCCTTGCTAGGCTCATCGTTGCGTGTTGACAGAGCATGCATAGCGTTGAAACCGCCTACGCCTGCAGGGAAGATGGCTGCTTCCGAACCACCGGATACGATTACGTTTGCTTTGCCCAGACGAATCAGGTTGAAGGCATCCGCAATGGCATTGGTAGAAGTAGCACATGCTGAACAAGTCGCGTAGTTAGGACCATGGAAGCCATACATGATAGAAATCTGTCCGGCAGCAATATCCGAGATCATCTTCGGGATGAAGAACGGATTGAACTTGGGACCTATTTCCTTGTGAGTGTAGTAGTTGCCTACTTCTTCCTCGAATGTATGTATACCACCGATACCGGCGCCAAAAATAACACCGATTCTGTTCAAATCTTCTTTTTCGACGTCAAGACCGGAGTCCGATACCGCTTCTTTGGCAACAGCGACAGCATACTGAGTGTATAAGTCCATCTTTCTTGCCTCTTTACGGTCGATATATTTAGTTACATCGAAGTTTTTCACTTCGCATGCAAACTGGGTCTTGAATTGCGACGCATCAAAATGAGTAATAGGCCCTGCTCCACTAACCCCGTTCACTAGATTTTCCCAGAATTCGGGTACATCATTGCCAACAGGAGTAATGGCGCCAAGGCCTGTTACTACCACTCTTTTTAATTCCATATTGATGAAATCGAATTACTTAGCGTGTTCTTCGATATAAGATACAGCATCACCTACAGTACCAATCTTTTCTGCTTGGTCATCAGGAATAGAGATACCGAATTCTTTTTCGAATTCCATGATAAGTTCTACAGTGTCAAGAGAATCTGCTCCCAAATCGTTAGTGAAGCTAGCTTCGTTAGTAACTTCTGATTCTTCAACGCCTAATTTGTCGACGATAATCGCTTTCACTCTTGATGCAATTTCAGACATAACTTTAAGTTTTTAATTAATAATTAGTTTTATTTCTTTAAATTTGCGGTGCAAAGGAATGAATATTTATCGTTTTGCGCAAATATTTGACTAAATAAATGCAGTCTTTTGCACATTTTTCACTGTTTTGTGCATTGAATTCGAGTATAATGAAGAAAAACATCGCCATTTTCGCTTCCGGTTCCGGCTCAAATGCCGAGAATCTCATCCGGTATTTCCAGAAGAGCGACTCCGTTGAGGTGTCGTTAGTACTTTCTAATAAAAGTGATGCCTACGTTTTGGAACGTGCGTATCGTTTGAAAGTGCCCTGTAACGTGTTCCCGAAGGAGGACTGGACAGCCGGAGATGAAATTCTGGCTATTTTGCAGGAATATCGCATTGACTTTATCGTGCTGGCAGGTTTCCTTGTCCGCGTGCCGGATTTGCTTTTGCATGCTTATCCCGATAAAATTATAAATATACATCC